>OCVV012877273.1_pt1 | contig 87650 bp, 75 predicted proteins | sample 1539721 | NCBI WGS metagenome assembly OCVV01 (sample SAMN02144230, study PRJEB22623) | gut metagenome | biome: sheep rumen | host: Ovis aries | place: New Zealand
TCCGTATTTGTTCTACGCGCCAAATTTTACGTAGTAAAATTTGCGTGCAAAATTGCCGAAGGCTTTATTGCATTGAAAATGCAATAAAAAGAAGACATAGCATGAGCTATGTCTTTTTTATTGGAGCAGGTAGCGGGAATCGAACCCGCATAGCCAGCTTGGAAGGCTGGAATTCTACCATTGAACTACACCTGCATATATTTCTCCTAACAAGTTAGTATTATAATCGATTGAATTAATTTTGTCAAGTCATTAATGAAAAAGTTTTTAAAACTTCATAAAATTAGCTTTTTATACTAATTATAAAATGCACTGATTTGCCAATGAAATTTGACTTTTTCATTAAAATATGGTATCATTAAATAGATTATGTAAACAGAATGGAGGATATGAATATGAGTAACATAAATTCTTTTACGAACAAAGCAGAAATTGAGTTGCTCATTTCAGAAATGGGCATGTCTCCACTATCTGCAAAAGAATTTTCCGACCTAATGGACTTTGTTGGAAAAATTATCATTACAGATGCTACACTTGTAAATGAATATGGTCTGGTCTATCAGAAACGGCTAAAAGATTTATCTGATCAAATAGCCGAGCTATGTGTGGATAACCATAGTATTTCTGATACCCAAGATATTCGCCAAGAAGTATTATCATGTATTGATGGTTATTTAAAATATCAGGAAAAGACTTCCAATCCAGAGCTTCTTCGAATTGAATATGAAAAAGCATCAAAGAAGATTAGAGCTTGCAAGAGAATATTGAATAGCAATTCAATCCAATTAAAAGCCAATCTTAAATCCTTTGATGGTTTTCGAAATTCAATTAATAAATGCGCATATTGGATTTCTATGTTCATTTTGGGAGGAAAAATAAAACTTATGCAGGTAGATGACCTACTGATTGCATATAGAAGCGGAGATCTTTCAAGGATAAAGACCCCTGAAGCGGCAATGACTGTTATTAATTCTAAGAACACTTTTGAAAAAAAGCTGAGTTCTTTATCAACATCTAAGATTATTGGCTCTCAGCTTTTGGCAAGTATTGAAGTGGAGATTTCTAGTATTCAGGAAAACCTTGATATAATATATTCACTGCTGAATAATACTATTCCCGCTTTCGAGCAGGAAAGGTCCCGTATTTCTTAAAAATCAAGCGGCCACCGTCGTAATGACGGTGGCCGCTCTTTATTGAAATTCTAAGTTTAATTAAATAATTAGAACTCAGCGCTAAAAATATTCTTGAGAAGGTAGCCAATATCTCCTGTAGTGGAATTCACAAAGACGCCACCATTGATATCGGCAATTCTCTGAAGCTCTTCTGTATCAGCATCTTTTCCATATGCAATCGTGTAGATTGGATACGGATATGCCTTTAAAACAGGTTTGACAGAATTAAGACCATATCCAGATTCAGTCTGTCCATCCGACAGAACGATAATTACAGGCTTAATTTCTTCAGAGCTGCGGGATTCTTCAGCACGGATTGTCCTGTATGCCGCAATTAAAGCGTCATTTGTTGCTGTTCCGCCGCCGCTTTCGTCCTCAAGTAATCCAATTGCTCCAAAGTAGTATTCTTTCTGTTTATCATCGAACTTTCCAACAGGAAGAACCTGATACACTTCATGATCGAAGCCTAAAATTCCAACGTAGGAATCTTCATTGATATACTGAGCTGCATTTCTCATAGATTCCAGAAGGCTATCAAGCTTTTTACCCCTCATACTTCCAGAAATATCACAAACAAATACGCATACAAGCTTTTTACCTGCAGCTTTGTTTTCTTTCCAGAAAGAAAGAATTTCTGCTAAAGTACTGGCCGGATATCTCGAAGGATCAACGTTACTTACGTAATCCTCCATCTCGAAGAAATGACATTCCTTAGCATACTGGATAACATCTTCATCGGAGAATGAATCTGCGAAAGTTTTCAGAACCTCAGCCTCTACTTCTTCAGTATCTGCCATCTTGTAGACAGGGTAATCATGTCTTACTCCAAAAGGAATAAACTCAAACCCCTCTTTCAATGATTCATTTGCAGAATAAGTCTGATGATCAATTACAAACGAATTGATTGTTCCAGATTTTACTGCTTTAATCATCTGGTCTGTAGAGTAGCTCACGCTGTTTACAGAATTCTGAAATTCAGAAAAATCCGTTGATGCTTCCATGCTATTAGGATTAGTTGCATCAAATGTAGCAAGCATGGATACGACAAAGTTCAGTCCTGTCGGGCTCGTCAAAGGATTAGTATATCCAATTGACAAATCCCCATCAATGTTCGCCTGAACAATAGTCTTAACGTCAATTGATTCATTTTTGCTCTTAAGGGTTTCATACGCACCCTTGTCAACTGCGATACCAATGACGTTACCTACTGTTTTAGGAGCAATCATATCAACATCGATACCATTTGCCTCCATAAAGTAGCCGAGAAGTTCATTATCAGCGATGTAACCATCAGGTACATATGTGCCAGTCTTGATGAAATCTTCAGCCAGTGTAGACTCAAGGCATCTCACTGATACAGAAATGGTCTGACCATTTTCGTTCTGCATCTTCTTGTCATTGAATTTCTGAGCAGCATAGCCGACAACCTTTCTGACGCCATCATTATTCTCAGGCAGGAAGATCTCTGCATCGATATCTCCATTACCTTTAACGTCAAAGTCATAAGCTGTGACATCGGGCATCTCATATACTGCTGCCGGTGCTGCTTCGGACTTGCCTGCGTTCTTAATGGTGTCAGGAACTTCTCCTTCCACCGGTTCGAGCTCGTTGAATGAAATCTGAAACTCGTTCAAGTACTGATCTCTGTTAGATGCATCAATGGTTGTTCCTTCCGGGACAGCCGGTTCTTCAGCAGCTCCGCATCCAGCAAATAACGATACAATAAGTGTCATAATAAGAATAATAGCATACTTCCGTTTCATTTTTTTCCTCCTGGAATGAAACAATGTTAATATTATCTTTAACATGTACTATTCTATCCGAAAATAGAATAGCACATGTTAATTGCAAAGTTAATAAGGATTAAGCTTTTATTCAGAATTAGTAGCCGTATACCTTGAAGAATACTTCTGTTCTACGGTTTTTCTGCCTGCCTTCCTCAGTATCATTGCTAGCAATAGGTTTTTTATCTCCGTTAGCAACGATAATAAACCTCTCGCTGTCAATTCCTAAGCCCTGGAGATATTTCGCTACAGATCTAGCACGCTCTTCAGATTCTTTCTTTCCGTCAACGCCATCGACATGGGCTGTATTGCCCTCAATCTGAATGTACGTCCCGTTAAGAAGTTTAGCCACATCAGCGAATTCACGGAGTTCAGTGGCAGATGATCTCTTGACCTTGTAGTTGTCCTCATCAAACTCGATGTTCAACGTAACCTTTAACAAAGCAGAGTTATTAGAAACATTTTCAGCCGCACTTCTTCCTGCTGCAGAAAAGCCAAATGTTGTGTAGTCGTCATCCGGGTACTTATCAGAAAGTTTCTGAATATACTCAGAAGAAAATACGTCTTTTGCCTTTTCAGGATCAGCCTTTTCTCCAAGACTTATCCAAATCTCTGCCATATCTTTGTATACAACAATGCCTGTATTTTCAAGTATGGAGAGATTATCTGCATATGTTGCTAATGAAGCGTATTCCGTCATCTCATAGATTTCTTCATCGCTCATGAGCTTGAATTCTTCTACTTTTCTGATGTTGGAAAAATTTGTCTGATACTGATCTCTAGAATCTAATGCTCCGGAAATCCATGTTGCAATCCAATCAGGATTGGCTTCTGCAAATTTTTTATCGAATAAAACGCCATCCATGATAAGGTTTGTTGCCATAGAAGTATCAAACATAATCCTGGCATCTGTAGATGTTGTGGCCTGCGTGAGATAAGGCTCCCACGTAGCTGCAGCGTCCACCTCACCAGCAAAAAATGCTTCGGCGGCATCATCTGCAGTTTCACACATCTTCATGTTTCTACGGATTTCTTTTACCTGATCTTCGGTTAACGATGAACTCCTCAAAAGCCATTCAACAAGTGTCTGCGCCTCAGAGAACTTCGGTACAGCAATTTTCTTTCCCACTAAGTCTTCTACAGACTTGATGTCCTCGGTAGAAATGATTCCATCGCCACCATTACTGTAGTTGGTAACAAAGGGCATCACTATTTCCACTCCAGCCTCGTCAAACTTATTCTGGAGATACGATGTGCGATTAATTGTGTAACCAACACCCTGAGCTTTCCCAGAAATAAGCATATCTGAAGATTTATTAGCATCACCTTCGAAAATATATTCGACCTTGATACCATTTGCAGCATTAATACTATTGCTGCTTGTCTTCAGACCGCCGTTTGCATCGAGAAGTGATTTCCATCCAATCCACGGATCGAGAACGATCTTCACAGTCTGAACATTGGGGTTCAGATATTCATCTCCCTTTCCAACGTTACGTTTCTTGTTGTAACTGGAAATGAATGTAAGTGCTGATGCAAGTACTACAACCAGCAGCACACCTAAAAGTACTCTCTGCAATGTTTTTTTCATCTTTTTGATCTCCTTACAATACTATTAGATTCCTAAATTACTACTGCCTGAAGAACTTAAAAGAAAACCTTCATCAGGATCCTTATCGAGCAAACTTTTATTACGCTCTCTGACCTGTTTCATTCTGTTGCTCGAGGCCTTGATGCGTTCCTTTTTCTCTTCTGCACTATCAAAATCGTCATCGGATTTACTTGCTTCAACAAGCAAATCATCCATTCCGGTTATTATTTCTTTTCCAGTTGAAACAATTTCTTCAATGTCACTTACTATTGTTTCAAAATGATAATCATATTTATCAATTACCTTCAAGATTTTGATTTTTACATCTAACCTTTCAGATAATCCTACAAGATAATCTTCCGAATCTTCAAGATCCCTTTTTAAAGATTCATCATCCGTCATTATTTCAAGCAAGATCTTCTTCTTAGTGTTAAAATTAGCTAACACTGCGACAAAACTTTTCAACAAATCTCCAACTTCGTCCGGAACATTCTCACTCAATTTCTTCAAATCATTAATTCTTCTATTAACCTGTTCTTTCCGGAAATTGAGCTTTTTCTTTTCTTCATCCTTTTTGTCTTTTGCCTGAAAAGCAATTAAAGATGCAAAATGCACTAAAACTGCCGCACCAATAATTGTTATAATAGGCAAAAAACCAGTCAAATTCAGAAGATAGAATAATGCAACCGCTATTATCGCGATGATCACATCAATTAACAGCATATTTTTCTCCTTCTTATTTAACTTCTGTATCTGTTACTGTTTCAGCTTCAACTACTGTTTCAGCTCCTGCTTCAGCTTCAACTACCGTTTCAGCTCCTGCTTCGGCTTCAACTGCCGTTTCCACCTCTGCTTCTTTTTCCGTTTTTTCTTTAGATCCCCCAAATCTGAACTCCTCTGTAAATTTAATAATAACAGGATTCAAAAATTCAAGAAGTTTTTCATCATGGGTAATTACAATTTCAATAGTTCCATACTTGGCCTGATGTTCCTTTATAAGATTAGACAAAATCTCAGCATTTCCGGAATCTAATCCGGATGAAGGCTCATCATAAAGAACCACCTTACTCCAGCGATTAATGAAAACAGAACACAAAGAAAGTCTCTGATCCATACCACCGGAAATCTGACAAGGAATCTTCTTAAGATGATCACCCAGTCCAAATCTCTTCAAGACTTCAATTGCCTCTTCTTTGATCTTATCTGTAATCTTTTCCTTATGGCCTACACAGACCATAAGGACATTATCCACCAGATTAAGCCACTCAAAAGAATAGTAATGCTGATGAACCATATGGACATCCGGTGTTGTTCCTTTGAGCGGTACACCATTTAAAAGTATCTGACCATCATATTTTTCAAGGCCTGCAATACAACGCATCAGTGTGCTCTTACCGACTCCAGATTCTCCAACAAATGCATATATTCCCGGGGTAATTACATAATTAAGATGGTCAAATAACACACTATCACCATATGCCTTCCGAAATTCCACAAACTCTATTTTATTCTCCATCTTCCATAAACCTCCAAGGAAATGCTTTCCTTATCGCTAAATTAGCAATTTTGTGAAAAATGTAGCCAACCACGATAATGAGCACAATTGACGCGAACACCATATTAGTATGACCTCTTGCACTTCCAATGTACATCAAGTGGCCTAATCCATACTGCGTATTATTCAGTTCTGCTATTATAACATAGGTCCAACCTACGCCATAAAGAGTTACAACCGACTGAAGCAGTGTAGGAAGAATTCGAGGAATCTTACAATACCATAACATCTGAATGTAAGTAAATCCCATGGTGTAAGCTGTCTCCTCTAATTTTTCCATCGGCTCTGATGCTATCTGAATCACTTCAGGTAAAAACGAAAAGAAACCAGCTATAACAAGAAAGATTATTTTCATCTTTTCATCTATACCGAAAATCAAAATCAATAATGGTGAAAAACATGTCACCGGAATAAAATGCAAAGAATTCACTATTGGAAGCAATAACCTGCTGGCCAGCTTATTCCATGAAATCAAGAATCCCAAAGGAGTTGCAAAAGACGTTGCAATGGCAACTCCAAGAGTAACTCTTCCAAAGCTTGCACCTACATGCTTCCACAAAGCTCCTGTTTTAATCATTTCCACAATTACACCGAATGTAGATTGTGGACTAGGTACAAAGAGCTCTTTATTCACAATCATACTTGCAATCTGCCATGTAGCCATAATAACTGTTACAAAAATAAATTTCTTCACGTACTTCATCTTATTATCCCTCTTTAAGAATCCCAAAGGAATTGCAAAAGACGTTGCAATAGCAACTCAAAGAGTAACTCTTCCGAAGCTTGCACATACGTGCTTCCACAAAGCACCTGTTTTAATCATTTCCACAATTACATTAAATGTCGATTGCGGGCTCGGTACGAACGGCTCGTTGTTGACCTGTATACTAGCAATCTGCCATATTAACAAAACGAGGAATATTGCAACTAGCTTCTTATAGTATTTTCGTAAAAAATTCATTTCACACCTCACTCCAACAAAGACGGGTTGGCCAACATGGCCAACCCGTCCGGTTAAGAGTTTAAGACTATAGGCCGGCCAAACGCTTCTTCTTAGAAGCCCTTTTTGGGTTTGAAGAAGATTTCAGTCCGCCTGTTTACAGGGCTAGCAGGGTTCTCGGGATCGAGATAATTGGAGTCACCGTTTCCTACGATAATAAACCGGTCAGGATCAATGCCCTTCGACATAAAATACTGGGCCACAGCGTTTGCACGTTCTTCAGAGAAGCCTTTGATATCCTCATCTGATACGCCATCCGCTCTTACCGCCGTGTTGCCCTCAATCTGGATGTATACACCGTCCAGAATTTTGGCAACTTCAACGAAGTTATCCAGAGTTTCCTTGGATTCTTCCTTAATAGTGGCTTTATTAAGATCAAACTTAATATCAGCTTTGTAAGAAAGAAGTGCCTCAGGAGACTCCATGACTCTTGTCTTTTCTTCCTTGTCGAAGGTTTTCTCACCGCTGCCGTCATCGGGATACTTCTCAAGAAGTTCCCTGACATATTTGTCAGTGAATGCAGTAGCCGCCTTTTCAGGATAAGCTTTCTCTCCAATAGTCAGCCAGACCTGAGCCATATCAGAATACATCTGAACAGCTGAGCCATTGGTCCCCAGAAGATTGCAGTTCTGGGCACAAGTAGCCAGATCAGCTCCGTTTGCCATATCTACAATCTCGTCGTCGGACATAAGTTCGAACATAGGCATCTGCCTGATGTTGCTAAACTCATGCTTGTACATGGACGAAGCATCGAGTGCACCGGAAATCCATGTCTTAATCCAATCCTCGTGACTTTCAACAAATTTCTTATTGAAAACAATGCCGTCAAGAATCAGATTTGTGGACATACTCGTATCGAACAGGATACGAGAATCTGTAGATGAAGCCGCCTGCGTAAGATAAGGTTCCCACGTAGCTGCAGCGTCTACTCTTCCGGCAAAGAAAGCCTCTGCGGCATCATCCGCCGTTTCAAAGAAAACAAAATCATTTCTGATCTGTGTTCTTTCTTCGATTGTGAGGTCCGAGTTGTTCAGAAGCCACTCAACGAGTGTCTGCGCTTCAGAATACCTGGGCACACCAACCTTTTTTCCGACAAGGTCATTAACTGACTTGATGTCGGCGTCGGCAATAATGCCATCACCACCATTAGAAAAATTAGTGATAAAGGGCATGACTACCTCGAGGCCAGCATTATCGAATTTATCCTGGAGAAATGCATACCGGTTAACAGTGTAACCAGCACCATCCAGATCTCCCGCAATCAGCGCAGATGAAGAAGCTGTTGCATCATTCATCACCTTGTATTCGACCTTTATACCATTTTTGGCATTGATCGAATCAGGCGCAGTAGTGAGCCCGCCATTTGCGTCGATCAGCGACTGCCAACCTACCCATTCGTCAAGGGAAATCACTACAACTTCATCTGATCCAGAAGATCCGCCGGAACCAGGTTCCTTCTTTTCTCCTCCGCATCCTACAACAATTGTTCCCACGATACAAACCATAAGACAAAGTGTCAAAATACTGCTAATCGTTCCTTTCATTGCTTTTTTCCTTTCCTTGGTGAAACTATTTTATTCAGTTATCTAAAAAAAAAACGCTAGAAATGATACCTCCTCTCATTCATACTCTTAACGCTTTTTGTCAACTAGGTTATATTAATTAAAGTGCCTAGCTTTATTAATGTTGACATAATTATTTTACACCTTTTTAGTGCAAAAGTCAATACATTTGCTAAAAATGTAATATTTGCATTTTTTTCTATATTTTTCAATAATTTTTATATACATAATATTGTGAGTGTTAATTGTTTTATTACATATATATATAGTATATAGTGATTTTAAAAAGCAAAAAAACCGCATTATAAAATGCGGCTTTTGATTTTGTTATATATAATTAATCTTCTTTTTTATCATCTGCTTTATTTTCTTCTGCTTTTGGTTCTTCTTTTACTTCAGTTGCAACTTCTTCAGTAGCTTCTACTTTCTTTGCTTCCTCAGCTGCTTTTGCTTCTTCGATAGCTTTGTTTTCTTGAACTGCTTCTTCAACAACTTCTGCTGTAAGTTCTTCTTGAACATCAGCTTCACCTGGAACAACTTCTTCTTTAACAACTATTTCTTTGCTTTCTATTCTTGCTCCAACCTTTTCCTTTGTCTTAGCAGCTTTTCCAACTCTATCTCTTAAATAGTAAAGTTTAGCACGTCTAGCTTTACCAACTCTAACTACTTCAACTTTTTCAACCATTGGTGAATGAACTAAGAATGTTTTTTCAACACCAACACCGTAAGAGATTCTTCTTACTGTGAATGTTGCATTAACTCCTCCACCTTGTTTTTTAATTATAATACCTTCGAAAACCTGGATTCTTTCTTTATTTCCTTCTTTAATTCTTACATGAACTCTAACAGTATTACCAATACGTAATTCTGGAATTTTATTTTTTAGTTGTTCATGTTCGATAGATTTTAAAATATCCATTGTATTTCCTCCTTCTTTCTAATTCTTATTTTTCAAATTTTCTATATATTTTTTGTCCTCTTCAGATAGATTTGCGTTTTCAATCAAATCTGGTCTTTTTTCTAAAGTAATCTCTAAAGACTTTTGTCTTCTCCATTTTTTTATATTTTCATGATGGCCCGAAAGCAAAACTTCTGGGACTTTTATATCATTAAATACTTCTGGCCTCGTATATTGAGGATATTCTAAAAGACCATTTGAAAAGCTTTCTTCGTCAGTAGACTCTTCTGTTATAACTCCTTCAAGATATCTTGATATAGAATCTACAAGTACCATTGCTGGAAGTTCTCCACCTGTTAGGACATAATCCCCTATAGAAATTTCTTCATCAACAATATTATCTAGTACTCTTTGGTCTATACCTTCATAATGACCACATAATAAAACTAAATGTTCTTCATTTTTAGCAAAATTAACAACCATTTCTTGTGTCAATTTTTTTCCTTGTGGTGATAAATAAATAACCTTTGATTTTTCTGACTTCACACTCTCATATGAATCCATCACTACATCTGGTCTAATAAGCATTCCTGCTCCTCCACCATACACTGTATCATCAACTTTTTTATGTTTGTCTTTTGAAAAATCTCTAATGTTTATTACATTTATTTCGATAATTCCTTTTTCCTTTGCTCTGCCAATAATACTCTCGTTTAAGGCTTCAAACATTTCCGGAAAAAGAGTTAAAATATCAAATTTCATTAAACATTTTCCTTTCTACAAACCTTCGATAAGGTTTACGGTTATCCTTCCATTATCTAAATCTACTTTTTTTATCACTTCATCAATTCCTGGTAATAATTTCTGTTTTCCTAAATCATCTTTGACCACATAAATGTCATTACTTCCAGTGTTAAATATGTCATCTACTTTGCCAAGATATTCTCCGTCCTCCGTATATACTTCAAGTCCAATCAAATCAGCTATATAATACACGCCTTCTGGGAGTTCTCCTAGAACTTCTCTGTCTACAACAATGTAGGCATTTCTAAGTTTTTCAGCTTCTTCTATAGTATCAACTTTTTTGAATTTAAGTATAACTTGAGTTTTGTGATATCCTACTTTTTCAATTTCATATTCAGTAAGTTCATCTTTTCTTCTGACCATTACCTTTTTAATTCTTTCAAATTTAGTATTGTCATCTGTGAATGAATTTACTTTAACCTCACCTTTTAAGCCTTTGACATTAACTATCTGGCCTAATTCTAAATACTTATTCATATTATTACCTATACTAATCTATAAATTCAACATTAACTTTCTTATGTTCTTTTTGTGCAATTGCCTTAATAACTGAGCGAATTGCTTTTGCCATTTTTCCTTGTTTTCCAATTATTTTTCCCATATCTTGAGAATTAACTTTTACTTCATAACAAATACCTTTAGCATCATTCTTTTCAACAATTGAAACGTCATCAGGACTATCTACTAAATTCTTAATTACAACCTCTAATACTTCTTTCATTGCTATATCCTTTCTTAACTAAATTCTTTGTTATAATTATTTTGTAGCTTTTTCGATTAAAGCTTTAACTGTATCTGTTGGCTTAGCACCATTCTTAATCCATTTTTCAACTTTTTCCTTGTCTAATACAACAGTTGCAGGTTCTGTCATTGGATCGTATGTACCAATTTGCTCAACTATTTTTCCATCTCTTGGAGATCTAGAATCAGCTACCACTATATGATAGAAAGGAGCTTTTTTCTTTCCAACTCTTTGTAATCTTATTTTTACCATTAATTTTTCACCTCCTGAAAATTCTTTTATATAAAAATCTAATTCTTTTTGAACTAGTAATTTAATGACAAATTATTTATTAAACTTTGATAAATCCATATCATCCATATTATCTAAATTGAAGTTTTTCATCATTCTCTTCATTGCACCTTTGTTTGATGTCATTTCTTTCATCATCTTTTGGGTCATTTCAAAAGATTTCATAAACTTGTTTAATTGTTCGACTGTTGTTCCACTTCCTTTTGCAATTCTAAGTCTTCTACTTCCATTTAGTATCTTAGGATTTCTTCTTTCTTCTTTTGTCATAGAACAAATCATTGATTCTATTCTAATGAATTCTTTATCATCAATCTCTACATCACCAAGCTTACTTCCAAGTCCAGGTATCATTTTTATAATTGAAGAGAATGAACCCATCTTTTTCATTTGACGAAGCTGAGCTAAATAGTCATCTAAGTCAAAGCTTTGTTTTCTAAGTTTTTTCTCGAGCTTTTGAGCTTCTTCCAAATCAAATGATTCTTCTGCTTTTTCTATGATTGAAAGTACATCACCCATGCCAAGGATTCTTGAAGCCATTCTATCTGGATAAAATACTTCAATGTCTGATAGTTTCTCACCTGTTGCAGCAAATTTAATTGGTCTTCCCGTAACTTTCTTAACTGAAAGCGCTGCACCACCTCTTGTATCACCATCAAGTTTTGTAAGAATTATTCCATCAATTCCAAGCTTTTGATTAAATGTATCTGCAACATTAACAGCGTCTTGACCCGTCATAGAATCGACAACAAGTAGTATTTCATGAGGCTTTATGTTGGCCTTTAGGTCACTCAACTCTTGCATTAAAACTTCGTCAATTTGAAGACGTCCTGCAGTATCTATAATAATAACATCATTTAGCTTAGACATTGCAACACTATAAGCTTGCTTAGCAATCTGTACAACGTTCTTTGTATTTTCATTTGAATAAACAGGTATATTTAATTGTTTACCTACGACTTCTAACTGTTTTATAGCTGCTGGTCTATACACGTCGCACGCAACTAGAAGTGGCTTTTTGCCTTGTTTTCTAATAATATTTGCAAGTTTTCCTGCTGTAGTAGTTTTACCAGAACCTTGAAGTCCAACTAGCATAATTACTGTTGGTGGGTTTGGTGAGAAGTTTATTTTTGTCTCTTGTGATCCAAGTAGCTCAACAAGTTCATCTTTTACTATCTTGATGACTTGTTGACCAGGTGTAAGAGACTTTAGGACGTCTTGTCCTATGGCTTTTTCTTCTATAGTTTTAACAAATTCTTTTACTATCTTGTAATTAACATCAGCTTCTAATAATGCAAGCTTTACTTCTCTCGTAACTTCTTTTAAGTCACCCTCAGTTATTCTAGCTTTTCCTTTTAATTTTCGTGTTATTTCTTGCAATCTAGAAGATAAACCTTCAAAAGCCATATTTACACCTCTCTATATCTATAAATCTATTTTTTTAAGATTTTTGACAATTCTATCTATTTCATTTTTTATTTCTAAGTCTATCTTATTTCTTTTCGAAATCTCCTCTAATAAAGAAATCGAATTCTCAATAACGCTTCGTTCGTTTTCTTTTTTCTTTAGCATCTTTAGTTTACCGTCATACTCAAGCAAGTTGTTTTCTCCCTTTATAAGATTATCTCTAACTGCCTGACGAGTAATACCTTCGTTCTCAGCGATTTCTGATAATGTGTAATCATTATTATAGTAATCGTTCAAAAGATTAAACTGTTTGTCTGTAAGCAAACTTCCATATAAATCAAGTAACATAGAAATTTTAACATTCTTTTCCAAAATGAAATCACTCCTATCGATTTTTGTTTTGTAATGCTAATATACTTTACATCATTTATTGTGAAAAGTCAAGGGGTTGAAGTGATTTTATTTATTTTGTTTTACATCAATTGTAATACCATAATGCTATTACAATTGTTTAATATTTCATGAAGAAGATAAAAAATACAGAAAATATAAATATTTTCTGTATTTTTTCATTCCAATATATAATTAATCAATTAATAATGTAATTAGATTACTTATTCATTATTATTCACCATAGATAGTTGTAGTAAATGTATCCACAATCGTATATTTTTTATCATTTTTATCTTTTGGAGCTCTTGCTCTAACAACTATTCCTAAATTTCCACTTTTTTTCGGTGGCGACTTTGTCAATTTTACCATACCACCATTGGTAACTTCAACATATGGAGCTCCTTTTAGTTTCCATTTACCCCATGTCCAGTTTTTATCATCTTCTTGAATAATATCCCATTTAACTTTTTTTACTGTAACTTCTTTCTCTTTTTTTCCTGAAGAATCTTTTTCTCCTGAATAAAATTCAACAGTCAGTTGAATTGGATTCTTTGCAGTAACTACTTTACTTTGATTTGCAGGATCTGGGGCAAATTTAATTTTTATACTCTTAGGATAAACCTCTTCTTTCTGAGTTTTACCACTTGAACCACTTGAGTTAGCCACTTTTGTTGCATCAAATTTTTGTGCTTCTGTACTATTTAACTTATCTAGTGTTTTATCATCCACAACACCATACGTCTGCTTCTCTATACTATTTTGTTTTTGAAATTTTTCTACAGCAGAAGATGTTTCTTTATTATATTCTCCATTGTCCGGTTTAAGCTTATCTTTATTACCATACCCTAAATATATTAGTCTTCTTTTTAAAGCTTTTACATTTTCTTTATCACGTGATGCATAACAAACATACATGCTTTTGTCAGACTTGCCGCCCTTTGATTTAGATGATGACGTTCCTAGCGATTGCTCATTCTCTAATTTTCCCCATGTTTGATCACCAACGCTTCCATCTACTTTGCAACCATTTATTGTTTGAAAATCCACTACAGCAAACTCTGTTTGTGAACCAAAATTTCCATCTTTGGCTAATCTAATATATCCAAAATGAATTAATCTCTCTTGCAGTTTCTTTACATCGTCCCCACTCATTTTTCTTTTTAGTTCTCTTTCTAAACCACTGGTCTTTTTCGAACTACCCCCAGAAGATTCTCCTGAATTCTTCGATTTACTATTTTTTCCTTTACTCGTTTTTTCTTCTGTCTTCTTTGATTTAGATGAACTTTTAGATGAACTTGATTTTTCCGTTGATTTAGTCGATTTATTAGAAGAAGATTTTTTTGTAGAACTTGCTTTACTTGATGATTTTTGGGTTGCATTTCCCGTCTCTCCCCATTCATCATGGTTTTTTACCCATCGTTTAATATCTACAATCATTATCTTAGTTGATTTTGCACCACTTGCATCAGCTGCTGATATTTCAACTTGATATACTCCATCTTCTCCTGAGATTTTAGGATTCAGTCCTTTCCAGTTTGATTTACTAAATACAGTATCAATTTTCTCGAATTTTGACAAAGCATTCGTTGCATACTTCTTGTTTTTGGTACAACTTGCAATCAAAGACCAATTGCTTTGAACTGCTCCATTCCAACTTCTAATTATATCGCCTTGTTGACCACTTGATTTTGGTAATGATTTCAATTCAACCTTAGATACACCAGTCCAATCCATTGCATGTGCTGACATTAGTTTATAGTTTGACATTAATCCTACTATATGGACCACTGGAGCTCTATCAACTATGATTTTACCATCGCTTGATTTCTTTACCATAAACACTTCATCGATATATGTTTGTGTCTTTAGCTTTGTATGTGATGGTACATCACGTGCAACAATTTCAAATTTAGTGTATTCTGTACCTATTTCCTTTACAGGCAATCCTATAGTATATACAAATTCATATGTTTCTTTTTCCTTCTTATACTCTCCTTCAGTTGGCCTTTTTAAATTTGGTACTACCCTTCCTCTTTTATCATTCTTGTAGTAATAAATTTGTGGTTGTAAACTCTTATTTGCCTCTCTCTTTTCATTACCTTCACCAGAAGGATATTCACATGCCACACCTGAGCAGTCTCTGATTTCAATGTATAAATAGTCTGATTTAGGAAAATATTTCAATCTTGGCTCTCTATCTGCCTTAAATGCTCTAAATTCATAACCTGAATAAGATCCATTTGTATCTTTTAAAGTTCCCTTTTCTTCTGCTTTAGAAGTTGATGATGTCTTTTGGGCTGCACTACTATTTGAAGCCGAAGGAGTCGATGCATTTGTAGTATCATCACTGGTAGTATTACCACTTGTATCTTCATCCTTACCAGAAAAATCAACTATCATTACTCTATCAGCAGCTAGGCCTGTCGCATCAACAGCATGAGTATTAAATCTGAACTTCTTGTCTGCTAGCAATAAAGATACTTTTTCTGTAGTTTCCTCATATTTAAAAAATTCTTCTATATTTTGCTCTTTTGTATAAGCTTCTTTTATATAAACTTTTGAACTTGTTGAAGTTTTACTTTTTATATCTTGCCAGTCATAATTTCCTTCAATTCCATCATAACCATTGTACTTTCCATCTGCAAATAGATTCACTGCTTTTAGTCCATTTTCCTCTACACTCATTGGTGTTACTTTTTGGACTCCAGTTTGGTCCATTACATGTAATGATATGGTGTTTACTTCCTTTTCATTTGTTTGCACCCCTAATTTAGGCCTTATTCTAGGTGCTCTATTTATTTTGTAATAACATCCATTTTCTGCTGTTTCTATATATTTTACTCTAAAGAATTCTTTTAATATACATCCATCATTATCTTCAGCATAAATATAAAATTGTTTATATTCTTGTTTATCTAAATATTTTTCTCTATTTATCTTAAATATACAGTTTTGATTCTTTGTTTCTTCTTTATTCTCTTCTTTAGTTTCCTCTTTTGTATCTGCCGTTGATACTTCTTTTTCTTGCTCAATTTTATCGCCATTAGCATCATTTATCATTAATGACACACTTTTTAACCCAGCATTTTCCTTATCATAAACACGAATTACAAGTTCTTTAGAATCTGAACCACTAATTTCCATTATTGGCTCTCTATTAATACTAATTACGTCATCACCATCAATATCAGCTTGATCGTTATCATCTTTATTTGTTGCATCACCAATTAATTCCTCAGTTGTAGAATCAGTTTTTGGTGTCGTTGCAACATTCGATATTTCAACTATTCCTTTCACATCAGCATCTAACAATTTATCATAACTTGTTAATCCCACAACCGGGTTTCCTAAGCTGTTACAATATGTACATGCTACAAGTAAATTACCTAATTTTGTCGTTTTTCCATTCATAAAAACAGCTAATGATTTATTGGTCGCTGTTCCAAGATTTTCATATACTGGTATGCTTGATGCATTAATTGTTGCTAATCCATCAATAATCTTTTTCACGCTTTCTTGTGAAGACGTTATCTCAGTCTCATAATTTGCAATTTTTCCCACTGGCGTACCAACAAATACTTTTGTTCCAGTGTCTTTCTTTATTTTTGCATACAAAGAATTAATTGCACTTATTGTATTTGCAGAAGAATCCTTTAATACAGCATCTTCGTATGGCAATTGAATAATGACACTATCAAAGCTCTTTCCAGTTGTATCAAACTCATTTATAGTTTGTTCTAATGATTTACCACTGGCTAAGGATACTTCTGTCATATTACATTCTCCAGGAGCAATCTTTCCCATCATGGTTGCAACTTCAGTTCCATTTACATTTTCTTCTTCTGAAATTAACAATACATTTGCAGCATATGCTGAACAAGTTAATAATAATATTAACACCACAAATATAATTGATATAACTACTGTTTTCTTTCTCACTTTTGCACCTCATTTAATATTACAATAAAAAACTACACTTTTATTATATATACATATATAATAAAAAACTATTACACAAGTATTATTTTTTTTATACATTTCTATTTCTGCAAAAAAAAAGAAAACGATTAAAAATCGAATTCTTTTTTATTTAACACTTTTTTATTGACCACCACCATACATTTGTGTATAGTAATCACTTAAATACGTGTTATAATCAAACATTTTTTGAATTTCTGGATTTCCAAAATCAACTCCATATTTTTCTACACTTGCTGAAGAAATAGTAATTTTTCCTTCAAATGCTTTAATTCCGCCTTCATCTTCTGCAACTTCTTCTGTATTGGCTTCTCCTTCTGTAGTTTCAGCAGTAGCCTTTGCTATTGGAGCAGTATTATAAATATTTTCTAGTACATCCATTCCTTCAATTACTCTACCAAATGCTGCATATAGGCCATTTAATGAATTGGATTCATCAGACATCATTATACCTATTTGAGAATTTCCTGAATTATATCCTTCTTCAATAAGTGAACTTGTTGTTGTTTGTGCAAATTGAGAATAATCATTTCTTATTAAAGATACTATACCTTTTTGATGTGGTAAAGTATTTTGAACAAATCCGTTATTATAGAACTCTCCTTTAATACTATATTTGTAATCTGCATCTGAACCTTTTTCAACTTCTGGGTCAATTGTGCTCCATGTAGGATCAATAATATCACCTTTTTCTATCTTAGTAGGTTCCTCGCCCTCTTTTGCTGCAGGTGCCTCTTCATCACCTGATGCTCTACCAATATACATACACATTTCATCTTTACCATAAACAATTTTTCCGTTATAATATCCGCATTCTATCAATTTAATAAAGTTTGTAACCGTATTTGGAGCATACTCTGGATATAATTCAATTTTAACTGCACCTTCAGTCTCACCATTTTTAATATTAAATGTTGCAACTGGATGCGTATTTCCTTCTATATTTTTTCTTGCAAATCCATATACGTAACAGCAAAGTCCCAAACATACTGCTACCAAAACTATTACCCAAACTATAATTTTTAATTTCTTCATTTTTTAAACCTCTCTCCTTTGTCGATTTATACTAAAATACTAAATAAAATTAACTCTAATTTAATATTACTTAATATTCAAGCATTTCATAGCTTCATTAATATTCCTAACGCCTATTATATCTAATTTGAATTTTTCTTTCAATAGTTTTCTATTACTTTCCGGAATAATGCATTTCTTAAAACCTAGTTTTTCCACTTCTTTCAATCTTTTCTCGACCATATTAACATTTCTAATTTCGCCAGTTAATCCTACTTCGCCAAACATAGCTACATCTTTTGGAATACTAACGTTTTTATATGCGGACGCAGTAGCAATTACTATTCCCAAATCTAATGCAGGCTCATTAATCTTTATTCCACCTACAAGATTAATGTAAACGTCTTGTTGTCCAAGACTTAAGTTTCCACGTTTTTCTAATACTGCTACAAGAAGTGTTAATCTATTATAATCTATACCATTTGCATTTCTTCTAGGAATACCAAATTGGGTTAACGTTGTGAGTGCTTGAATTTCCACAAGCAAAGCTCTTGTTCCTTCAGCACTCACTACAATTGCTGTTCCAGATGGATTTTCATCACTATCTGACAAAAGTAGTTTTGAAGGATTATCCACCTCAATAAGGCCTTTTTCTTGCATTTCGAACATTCCAATTTCGTTTGTAGAACCAAATCTATTTTTCACACCACGAAGAATTCTATACGAAAAATACCTCTCACCTTCAATATACAAAACTGTATCTACCATGTGCTCTAACACTCTCGGCCCAGCAATATTTCCATCTTTCGTCACATGTCCAATTATTATCGTAGTTACACCTTTTTGCTTACACATTTTCATAATTCTAGCAGTAATCTCTCTTACCTGACTAACGCTTCCCGGACTAGATGTAATCTCGTCCGAATACATCGTTTGTACTGAATCAATTATCACAAATTGTGCTCCTGTATTTTCAAGTGCCACTTCTATATTATCTATATCCGTTTCAGCTAAAAACAGTATATTATCATTGCTAATTCCAAGCCTATCTGCTCTTATTTTTATTTGTTCTGCAGATTCTTCTCCAGAAACATACAGTATTTTTCCATCTACTTTTATATTATTGCATATTTGTAGTATAAGCGTTGATTTTCCAATTCCAGGTTCTCCACCTAATAACGTAAGCGAACCATTAACAAATCCTCCACCAAGAACTCGGTCTAATTCTCCTATTCCCGTTTTTACTCTTGTCGATTCGTTTCTCTCAACATTTTTTAACTGTACCACTTCCGAAGGGTTTGTATTCTTATCTTTTATTCCATTTCCTTTTGATTTTGTTTTTCCATTACTTCCAATAATTTGCTTTTCTTCTATAAAAGAATTCCATTCATTACAAGATGGACATTTTCCAAGCCATTTACTTGACTCATATCCACACTCATTACATACAAAAATTGTTGCTACCTTTTTTGCCATTCCTTTTGGGGACGCTCCTTTCGTTCTTTTTTAAAAAATGTTATTTTACTCTTTATTTTCAACCATTACAGCCTATACTATTATTACATACTTGGGGACGGAAGTTATTCATATTTTATAATTTAGCCACTAAATCCCTACTAAGATTAAAGAAATCTGCAATTTGTCTATTACTAATGCATTTTATTTTCTTTATTTTACGAATAACACAGTTTCTTTCCTTTTTGCTAATATCTAATATACTCTCAATACTATTTTTGTATAACACCTCTTTTATTGTCGTATAGGCATTTTCGTCTGTTAGAAACTTCTCAAATTCGCAATCTGCTTCCTCTTCGTAATTATACGTTTTTATCATGTTAAAATCAATAAAATTTTTTAGTGCCTCTTCTAGCTTGAGATTTTCATATCCTAGCAAATCAAAACAAACCTGATAATCAATATTATCACTCAGTTTCGAATATTCATTAAAGCTGCTCCATTTATATTCATCAACATCACAAATAAATGCCTTAACCGGATTTTGATGTATATATTTTATAACCCTTTCCAAATATCCAACATCATTAACGCATTTACTTTTAAATCTATTTTGAAATAAATATCCCACTCTATCGTACTTTCTATTAAAAAATATCGCGTAAGAAGTGTCAATGCATTTCATTATGCTTGCAAGTTCCTTATTCGGGTCAAAGATCAATAAATGTACATGATTTACCATTAAACAATATGCAAGAAGATAGAAATTCCACTTTTTTCTGTTTTCCTCGAGTATTTTTAAAAACTTTCTACAATCCTCATCATCATAAAATATTTCCATTTTATTGTTACCTCTTATCATTACATGATAAATGTTGCTATATCCGTATTTTCTAGAATGTCTCGCCAACACATCACCTCCATTAATTATTTTGCTTTGTGGAAATATAGAAAAAAACTAAGAATAAAAATAATTGAATCAAAATTGGCCACTATTTTACAAGAAAAAAGAATAAAAATCAATACTTTTTATTTTCAACTCAACACATTTCTAAAATATGAATAACATCCGTCCCCTGTTAGGTAATAAAAAAACATCAAAAAAAGTGCTATATTTCAAGCACTTTAACCTTTTTAACAAATTCCGTCTAACTTGCGTCCCCAAATTCCAAAAGTTTTGCTAAGACTATTATGTACATTGCGTGGCTCCATGTTAGGCCAATTACCCAAGATGGTTTCATGGCATCATTGTTGACTTGCTCTCCAATAAGTCCATGTGATGATGCTGAATTGGTTACAAAATTGAATATTTCTTCTGCCATTTCGACATCACCTATTTCTAAGTAGTACCAAGCAATCCATAAAGTTGCGATAGGCCATGGACTATACCCTCCCATGTAACTATCACCTTCATATCTAACATAACCACCTGTATAAGTACGAAGTGTAAGATTAATCTTTTCAACTGTATTCTTTATTAATTTATCATCAATATCAATCATATTAAATGGAATTGTTGCCCCAAGCAAGCTAATATCCACTTTTCTGTCATTGTTGTTTCTAACCAATGTTTTTTTATTATCATCGTAAAATTTTATAATGCAATACTCTTTAAGTCTTATTGCTGCATCATTCAATGTGCTCTTCTTAATATCAACGTCTTTTAAATAATCAATAGTATCAATATCTTTCAAATAATCACTGCTACTATTAATACTATTAATACTATTACTACTATTATTTCTACTACTATTAATACTATTATTGCTATCACTATCACTATTATTATTACTACTGCTTAGAATATCATAAATCTTTTGCATTGCAACTAACGCACCATATACGCACGATAATGAATATAGTGAATAACCTTCATACATTTCCCATAAATCGTAACTAGGCTGCATTTTAAATTGACCAGAAAAAATATCGTCTGTATATTTTAATAAAAATGCTGTAGCTTTTTCACACATCTCGGCAGAGTTTTTAAGGAAATCCAAATCGTGTGTGAAAAGATAATGATCATATACTCCATAAATTACACTAGCTGTTTCATCAATTTGATATCCCCAACATGGCGCAAGTCTACCGTCTGTGTAAAATCTTTGTTCCCACATTCCTGTTTTATCCTGAGTCATTTTGCAGAATTTCAAATAAAAATCGTCTGAACAATCTTTCATTCCAACTAAATCTAGCGCTTTAGTAATAAATACAGCATCTCTAGGCCAACAGAATGAATAACGACCACATTTGGTTTTGTCTTCATCTACTTCAATTCCAGCTGATATTCCACCAGTTTTCTTATTAATCAAAAGTGGAAATAGCAAAATAGACCTACTGTATACTTTTTTTACTTTATTTGAAACCAACTCATTTTTACATATCTCCATAATGTCGTGCTCTTTAAGGAAATCACGCCAGTACTTTTTGGTTTGTAAAAACATAGCTTTTTCATCAAGCTCTCTAATTCTATCTATTTCTCTATCTAAATCTCTAATAAGATCAATTTCCTTATTTTTGTTTATATATATATATAAACAAAATGTCTTCTCTTCACCTGGTTTTATTGTTTTAATATCAAAACTAATAGCTGATGCTTGGCTCATGCCAATATAGTCTTTACCGTCAATTTTTCCAGACATTATATTGTAGTCGACATCATTTATTTGCCTACTAAGAGCTTTTTGATCAGAAAAAATACATACTGTAAAATCGTGATTATACTGAAGTAGACTGTTATTTCTAAAATAGCCTGCTGTTTCGTTGTTAAGATTTGTGAAAATTCTTGAATATGCAAGCAAATTCACATCCAAATTGATATTATTCTCATTTTTAAAAGTATAATATCTTACCAAAAACTTCTCATCAACTGGAACAAAGTCATTTTGTATAACCTTAATTTTATAGTATGAATTAAATATTTCTGTTTTTAAAATATTTGTATCTTTAACATACTCTTGTGTGTATGAATTATTCACATCATTATGAAGATAAATAAGTCCAGACTCATTTACCTTCATTCCAACATGAAATAAATCTACAAATTGTTTATAGTCTGCAGCTCCATATAAAAGTCTAATTAGTTCCCCATTTTTTGTGAAACTAGCTTTAATATAGTTATTCCCCACAAGACCATCATTAAAATATTTTGTTCTCATAAACTGAATTCCTTATAAAACTTATAAACCCTATAAAACCATTCAATTAATAATAAATATATGAACTATATCCATTATCATTTTTCTTTGTATCTTTAGCTTCAATATGTGACATTACTATGTTACCAATTGTTGCAATAGCAATCACTCCAACTGCTATAGCAACTATCGTTCCAATACTAATACTGAATAACTTTTTTCTAACTACAGTATTTCCATCTTTATCTTTTATGACTCTGCTAATATTATTAACATTAGACATAACTCCTGCTTCCTTTTCGTATACTTTTAATTCAGAAACTTCCATTTTTATTCCTCCACATTTTTCTTATGTTCAACATCCTTAATTATTCGTCTTTCATCAAATCTTGTATCTGCCTTTGTAGGTCTTTAACTCTGTCATCCAAAATCTTTAAATCTGAGTCATCAGTATTAATCTTCTTCTTCATGATAACATTTTCCATATCTTCAATTTCGTCTTTTAATTCTTCAATCTTATCAATCAAATCCAATTTTCTAAAGTTCTCTTTGTATAGTCTAGCTGTCTTAGAATCACCTTGTAATACAGGACCATCAAGTTTTAATTCATAGCAATCTCCAAGTTCAGGAATTATTACATTGCACTCACTTGAATCTAATATTTTTTGTCTTAAAACTTCTTGGCTATCATATTCACCATGTACCAAAAAGATATGCTTTGGTGGATTGGTAAATGAATATATAAAATTCAAAAGCCATGTCTGGTCTGCATGTCCAGAATAACCTTCAATATATTCTACTCTAGCATTAACAGCTATTTCCTCACCAAATATTTTAACCTTTTTAGCTCCATCTACTATTGTTCTACCAAGTGTTCCTGGTGCTTGATAACCAACAAATAATATCGTACTATTTGGATTCCATAAATTATGTTTTAAATGATGTTTAATTCTTCCAACTTCACACATTCCGGATGCTGAAAGAATTATCGCAGGAGTAAAATCTTGATTTAATGCCTTTGATTCATCTGCTGTTTGAGTAAATTGTAAACCATCAAATTCAAGGGGATTATCTCCTCTTTTAATTTTTTCTTGTATTTCATCTTCAAATAATTCAATGTTCTTCTTAAATACTTCTGTTGCAGAAATTGCAAGTGGACTATCCACGTATACTGGAACCTTCATCAATTTCTCATACTTTTCTGCAAAGTCAGGATCATTTTTACCAATATCTTCTTTGTACTTATCAAGCTCGTATAATATTTCTTGAGTTCTACCAACGGCAAAAGAAGGTATAATAACTCTTCCACCTTTATCTAATGTTTCAGCAACAATGTCTAAAAATAGTTTAGCCTTATCATCATTTCTCATATGAAGCCTAGAACCATAAGTCGACTCCATGACCAAATAATCACAACTACTTATCATTGTTGGTGAATCAAGTAAAGGAATATCATTATTTCCTAAGTCACCTGTAAATACAGCTTTAACTGTTTTTCCTTCTTCTTGAGCCCAAATCTCTATTATAGCAGAACCTAGCATGTGACCCGCATCGTTAAATCTAACACTAATGTTATCATCTACTTCAACAATATCATCATAATCAACTGGACTAAATATTTCCAAACACTTAAAAGCATCCTCTGCAGTATAAAGTGGTGGTAAAGGATCAAGTCCCTCTCTAATCCTTTTTTTATTACGCCATCCAATTTCCTGTTCTTGTATATGTCCACTATCTGGTAACATAATTGAACATAAATCACATGTTGCTTGTGTAGCATAAATAGGCTTTCTAAAACCTTCATTATATAATTTTGGAATCCTTCCAGAATGATCAATGTGTGCATGAGTTAACAACATAAAATCAATCTCACTCACATCATATCCAAATGGATCCGAGTTCTCAAGTTCATCTGCGGCTTTACCTTGATACATACCGCAATCAACTAAAAACTTTTTTCCTGCAGCTTCTACTAAAAAATTTGAACCTGTAACAGTCCTAGCTGCACCAAAAAAAGTAATTTTCATACTTTACTCCTCCGTTTGCATCAATATAAACATCAAACTATAATAAATATTAATTAAATAAATTAAGTTTTCTTCGTTGCTTAACTTCAAGTGTTCTCGCATTAATACGTATTTTCTTGCGTCCTTGTTTTTCAAAGTTATCCTTGTCAAATACCTTTATTATTAATCCATTTTCATCTGAATCTAAAAATATTTTTATTGATTCAATATTAATAATCTTACTATCTATCGCATATTTGATAATTTCAAAATTCAAACCGATATTCATACTTATTATTTTAACAGCACCGATTTTACATAGTTTTGTAATTGCCTTTTTCTCTATTTTATCAATTAATGCAGCAAGTTTGTCTATATCGTTTCCGGTTCTACCACGTACAATACAAATTTTTGAATAATATCTAATTTCTGCAAGAATATCAACGAGTTCATCACGAGTATCCATTTTAGAAACTTTTTTATCCATAAAAATTAGAAATTCTTTTTGTAGTTCAACCACAGTATTTATCAGTGAATCATCAAATTTGTATAAATCTATCGTTTCTTTAAGGATCTTTTTTTGCTCAGCAAAAGTTCCTGGTTGAATCATTTTAGTTAGTTCATCATATTCTGCCTTACATTTTGCTTTTTCTCTAACAAGCATTTTTCTATAAATTGATGAATTCTTAAGCTTTTTACCATCCTCTAATAAGTTATTATATTTAGTATATTCTTTAAGCAACAGTCTTCTGTCATTTAACACTTCATCAAATTTATCAAGTTTTTTATCAAGTTTTTTACGTTTTTTCTTGCACTCTTCAATAAATCTAGTTTTATCTGACATCAATTTTAATTTTTTATATTTATCAGATAAGTCTATATCTATCTTTCTTCTATCTTTTCCAGTAGATTTTAAATATAGTACTTTATATAGAAGTTTTATATATTTTTCATTTCCAGTATAAATCTTAATGAAATTTTTGGCTTCTTCAAGAAAGTTTCTACGAGTTGAACCATAAGTTCTCCATTCATATAAAAACTTTTCTCCGAGAATCATAAGTAAGTTTTGATAAATTATATTATCAATATAATCAAAACCTTTATCATACTGAACATCCCAAGACCAACCATTGAAATCCTTTAAGATTTCAACATTGTTGATATTGTATCCATTTACTAATGTATTTTGAAGCATGTCCTTCAATGCAAAGTTCTCGTTTATATAAAAATACTTTGGTGATATATCAGAAATTGCATATAAAAGCGCAATTTCTGTAGAATAACTAAGTATGCTACGTTCTTCTTCATTTGTCAGTGCTATTGTTTTATGCTTTAAAAGTGCTTTCGCTTCGCTTGAATCTGGATCAACAATTTGAATGTTATCGCAATAAAGTCTAACTGTTTCAATTAGTTCATTTAAAAAGTCTTCTCTTTTTCTTACACACCTTTTTACAGTATAAAAATCACGATATGATGCTTCAAGCTTGTAAACCATACTTAATAAAAGGGTTTTAACATTTGATGAAAATGTTTTTCCCTCTAAAACATCATCCAATTCTCCGTTATAATCTTTAAACTTTGAAAAAAGTCCCATTAGACCTCCACCTTTATATTTTAGTTCTTAAGCCAATCTGTCTCTTTAAGTCTTTGTAATTCTTCAAGTGATATTAAAGTTTTTCTTGCTTTAGTTCCTTCATATGGTCCTACAACACCACGTTCTTCCATTTGATCTATTATTCTTCCTGCTCTATTGAATCCTACTGAAAACTTTCTTTGTATGTATGATGTTGAAGCTTTTCCAATTTCAACACACATCTCTATAACATCTGGAAGTAAAGGATCAAGTTCATTTGAGCCACCAGTTCCACTGGCCATTTCTTTTTCACCATCAGATTTTCCAGCATTTTCAATACTTTCAATAACATCTTCATTGTATCTTGCTACACCATTAGCTTTAACGAAATCAACAATTTTTTCAACTTCTTCGTCAGTAACAAATGCACCCTGAACACGATGTGGTTTATTGGTTCCAACTGGATAATAAAGCATATCACCTTTTCCAAGAAGCTTCTCAGCTCCACCTTGATCTAGTATTGTTCTAGAATCTATTTGTGATGAAACAGCAAATGCAATTCTAGATGGTACGTTTGCCTTGATAAGACCAGTGATGACATCAACAGAAGGTCTCTGTGTTGCAATAATCAAATGCATTCCTGCAGCTCTAGCCTTTTGTGCAAGTCTACAAATAGACTCCTCAACTTCTTTAGCTGCAACCATCATAAGGTCAGCAAGCTCGTCTACAATAATTACCATTTGAGGAAGTTTACCACTTGGTGCATTGACAATTTCTTCTGCAAGTTCTTCCTGAGCATCCGCATCATTTTCATCTATATGTTTTATTTTATTCTCAACATTTGCATTTTCTTCTTCAATTAATTTATTATATCCTTTTAAATCTCTAACACCTTTTTGTGCAAATAGATTATATCTATTATCCATTTCCTGTACTGCCCAAGCTAGTGCACCTGCAGCTTTTCTTGGATCAGTCACAACAGGTATCATAAGATGAGGTATTTCATTATAAACCGAAAGTTCAACAACTTTTGGGTCAACCATAATCATCTTAACTTCACTTGGCTTTGCTTTATAAATCAAACTTGTGATAATTGTATTAATACATACAGATTTACCAGAACCCGTTGAACCAGCTATAAGTACGTGAGGCATTTTAGCAATATCAGCCATTACAACATTTCCAGTAATATCTTTTCCAAGTCCAACAGAAAGTTTAGATTGACTTTCTTCAAACTCTCTACTTTCTATAACTTCTCTAAGTGAAACAATCTCTTTCTCAGTATTAGGGATTTCAATACCAACAGCTTGTTTTCCTGGTATAGGAGCTTCGATTCTAATACTTTCAGCAGCTAAGCTTAATGCGATATCATCGGTAAGATTAGCTATTTTGCTAACTCTAACACCTTCTGCTGGCTTGATTTCAAATCTAGTAATTGCAGGTCCTGTAGATATATTTTCAACTTTTGCATTAACTCCAAAACTACGAAGAGTTTTTTGAAGTTGAACAGATTTATCATTTAAAGCTGTTCTAGATACACCTTTTCCCTTTTTAGGCTTACTCAATATATTAATTGGAGGGTATTCATAATTGTCCTCCTCAGCAGACATAGTATGTTCTAAATTTAATACAGCTTTTTTCTTAGCTTCTTTTTTCTCTTCCTCAATATTAAATAGATTATCACTAAAAGTCTCAGCTTGAGTTTCAGTTTTATTAACAACAGGTTCAACAGCTGCATTTTTAAGATTATTAACATTTTCCTCAGCTGCAGCTTTATGAAGATTAGCTTCAATATACTCAGGATCATCGTCAACTTTTTCTTCTTTATTTTTTAAGAAAAAGTTTCTTACTCCCCTTCTTATAGTGCTAGTAGCACCATTGTCTTGCATATTTTCTTCTTGTCCAGTTTTGCCATTAATTCTTAAGTCGTCAAATACAATATCATCTTCAATGATAGATGTTTGGCCATTAAAATTGTGTCCTTTTCCTCTACCATTTTGTTGAGCATATGAATCCATATTAGGATTTGCTTGTGATTGTCTAGTCCTAATTTCTCTTTGTCTGCGATTATCATTACTTGGTACATTATTTTGTCTTTCAGAATAACCATCAACAAGATTAGAAAAGATTTGTACAGGGCTTAGTCCAAACATAAATACAACTAATAGTAAAACTGCACCATATAAACAAACAGAAGCACCAAAAATATCAAATAATTGAACTAATGGATACGCTAAAACGGTACCGATAGTTCCTCCACCGATATTTCTTGTACCCAAGTCATATGACACCTCTAAAGCACTATTAAATTCTATATCTGCACTTATATATCCTTTAGAAATTTGATAAACAGATAAAGCACCACAAATACATGCAAATAGAATAATCCATTCGATAAATTTTGATGTTATATTATCTTTTGCTTTAGCAATTGAAATAGTAAGTCCTAGTAATGCAAATGGCAACACATACTTAACCATTCCCATTATTCCGCCAAGAGCAGGCCCTAAGGATTGACCTATAGAACCTTTTTCACCATATATCAACAAAAACATAAGTACTGATAAAATTGCTAAAACTATTATAATTAAATCTATATTAACTTGATTATTTTTCTTATTCTTTCTAGTATAACTTGTACTAGAGTTCTTTCTTTTTCTTCCCAATACTACATCCTCCATATTTAAAGCCAGAATCAGAATCAACTTCTATTGACTATGATTCTGGCTCACAATTATTTTAATTCTTTTCTGTCATTTCTGATTTTTTCTATTTCTGTATTAACAGCATCTTCCATACTATTTATTGTTTTGCCAAATTCCTGCTCTATACTTGCAATTGATTTTCCAAGTGAAACCATACTCAATTCAAGATTTTCTAGTATACCATCAATATAATTGTTGGTCCCTTCTTTCATTTCTCGATATTGATTATTAGCTTCAAGCATAATTTCGTCTTTTTTCTCATATGCTTTTTTAGTAATCTCATGTTCATCAATCATTGAAATAATTCTACTTTCAGCTTCTTTAACTATTTCAGCAGCATCCTTTTGAGCTTCTTCAATTATTTGTTCACGAGCCTTTGTAATCCACTGAGCTTGTTTCAATTCATCTGGAAGTTTAAAAATCATCTCATCAATCATTCCAATTACTTGTTCACGATCTATTATCGCCTTATCCGAAAACGGAACTTTCTGACCTTCCGTTATTATTTTTTTCAAATCTTCTAGTAACATAGAGATTTCCATCATTTGCTCCTTTCAAGCCAAATACTATTTGTTAAAACTTTTTAACATTATCCGAAAAGCATGTGCTTTAACAAATAGCAAGTACACTCTGCCATACTTTTTTTCGTCATATATATCTAGTATATTATTATCTATTTTATTAATTACTTTTTCTCTTTCGTCCGTTTCTATTACTATAATTCCATCTTCGCTTAGAAGGTCCAAAGTAATTAATTCATGTGCCGCAACACTTGCAAAATCAGTTTTGTATGGTGGATCTAAAAAAACTATATCAAACTTATACTTTTTTTCAGCTAGATTCTTTAATGCTTTTAAATAATCACTATTTATCAGTTCTGTTTTGTCAATTGCTTTTGCTTTTTCTACATTCTGTTTTATAATCTTAAAAGCACTATAGTCCTTATCGCACATAACTGCTTTGGCAGCTCCCCTACTTATTGACTCTAAGCCCAAAGCACCACTACCAGAGAACAAATCTAAAACAATCGTGTTTACATCTATTTGAGAAGCAAGTTTGCTAAATAGCGCTTCCTTAACTCTATCAAGTGTCGGTCTTGTATTAAGGCCATCTAGAGTATTCAATTTCATGCCTCTCATAGTTCCACTAATTATTCTCATAAACATCCTCTAAGTAAGATTTTATATCTTGCATGCTAACCCACCTAGCATACTACTGATATCATACTATATAGTATATTTTATTCTAAAAAAACACTAAGTCAATAAGATTAACATAATTGTAATATATACTTAACCCTTTCGTAAAGCTTGATATAATTAAGAAAAATTCAATTGTTACAAAATTGCTTTTTGTCTTTTTGCAAAATTAAAGCAATAACAAAAGACAAATTAATTAAGATTGTAAAAAATATCAATCATCATTCCTATCATATAAGAAAGCGAGCCCTCCCAAATGGGAGAGCTCGCCGTGAATATTTAACACTTACTCTTCATTGAAATTTTAATTCCACGCTTCAATAAATTCATTATACTCGTTTGTTTCCATATGCCTTGCTATCCTCGCCATCCTCTCGATATAACATTTGTATCTAAAATCATAATCAAAAATAATCACATCTCTAACAGTAATTGTTCCCTCTTCGTACTGCTCATCAATTGCTTTTTGTATTTCTGCCTGAATAGCATCCCTAAACAATATGCTCTTTACATCTTCACCAGCATGTTGCTTTGATGCAATCTCAAACGCTGAGCTAAACATTTCCGAGGTAACAGGATCTTCATAGCCTTCCAAATTTGGGGGCAAGGTATCACATTTGACATCAACATATATCTCAAATACAATCCCATCGTCAATGAATCTTGAAAATGCAATAACCGGTTCATTATGGTGATTGCGCCAGTTGTACCGATTTACCCGATTATAATTCACAACACCAATTATAGTAGTCACGATAGCAAGCACAGCAACAATGATAGCTACATTTTTCCTCATCTTCATAATTCTCCTTTATCCTTCAAAAACAAATACATACAGAATCTATGCGTCAAATCTAAATATTCACTTTTTAATGTTCTAATCTCCAAATTATTGACAGTAAACATCTCCAGAATAACAAAGTCATCCAAATTTATTATATCATTTTACGGTTTTATTATCAACTATTTATGTATACTTTACTGGAAAGTATTGCCTATTTCAATAAAAAAAGAAAAGCATAAATGCTTTTCTCTAAAATCTATTTTTTGAATATGGCTATTCATCATCATCATTATTATTTTGCAACAATTCGAGTTGAGAAATAAGTAGTGACTCCATCTTTGCTCTGTAAACACCAAATTGCCTTTTTAGTTCTTCAGTTCTTTTTCTAATTTCAAATTCTTCTTTAACTATCTCATCTGTAGCTTTCCTAGCCTCACTTTGAGCATCTCTAATAATCTGCTCAGCTCTATCTTGAGCATTTTTTCTAACATCATCTGCGCTAGTCTGGGCATTCATCTTAATATCTTCAGCAGTAGTTTGAGCCATAACCAATGTGCTTTGTAATGTTTGTTCTAAGCTCTTATAATGTTCTAAATCTTTTTTTGCTTCCTCTATTTTCTGCTTAAGCATACTATTTTCTTTGTATAATGTCTCATAGTCATCCGTTAATTGATCAAGAAAATCATCAACTTCCTCAACATCATAGCCTCTAATGCCCCTTTGAAATCTTTTATTTTCGATATCTAAAGGTGTTAACATAACATTTCCTCCTAAGTGTTCTTGCCGTGTCTTATTTAATCCAATTTGAAGCCATTCTTGTTTCTATTTTTTCTTTTGTAATTTCACTAACTATGTCATAGTTATATGGTGCTACTACGAATATAGAATTAGAAACTTTTTCCATGTTTCCATCTAATGCTTGCACTGCACCTGAAACAGTATCTACAATTCTTCTAGCAACATCTTTGCTTACATACTCTAAATTCATTACAACTGCATTCTTCATCTTTAGTTGTTGAACAATCTCGTCTGTTTGTTCATAATTTGTTGGTTTTGCAATTTTCATCTTAATTTGGTGTTGTTGGATTGGAGTAACCTTTTTAGTTCCTTCTATAAATCCTCTAAAACCTGTTTTTCTTTCTGTTTCTTCCTCTACAGTATCCTCTACGTTTGAAGAATAGTCTGTGTAACCATAATCATCACCATATGATGAATCCATTGCAGGATCGCTATATGCACTATCCCCATTGATTTTGCTAATAAATTTTTTTACTGTCTCGATTATTGTTGCTTCTGCCATTTTCCAAATATCCTCCTAAATTCTTTTTCATTCGTAGCTTAACATATTAATAGTATCTAACTATTTAAAATTAAAGTCAAGCATTTTGGAGAATGTTACGAAAAGTTAATCGTTTTGTGACTTTCTTGTGAAATCGGCATTTTGAACAATAACCTCGTCATACAAGTTTATTTTGCTTCTCTTAGACACTTTATTTTCGTCTATTCCAAGGTTTATGAGTTCCTCGTCTTCATAGTTTTCTATTATCGAATATGTATCATTTTGTCTCAAAACTTTTACATAAATTCTTTCAAAATTTCCATTTCTTGTTCTTTCTAAATACATCTTGTCATCTTCATCTAACAATGCTGTATTACTAACCTTTAATCCAGAATATTTCCACCAAATAATGTCGAAAGATATTTTTCTATATTGTAATAATTGAGCAATTTCCTGTTCTATTTTAAATACAATTATTTTTTTGTCTGCCCCTTCATCTCTAGTGTATACAATTTCAGCTTTCACCTCTGATGAATCTGAAAGCCTAAGTGTTACTTTATCTCCAACCTTTGCTCCCATGGCACTTTCTGAGGTAGCTACCATAGCTATATAGCTTTCAAAATTGTTTACAATTTTCCCCTTTTCAGTACTTTGTGGAACTATAGCACCAACTTTTAAATCAAAACTTTTAAATAATTCTGATGATAAACTATCAAAATTATTTGGTGTAAGTTTATCTTCCAAACCATCTATTCTATATGATGCAAGACCTGCTATAGGTGCTGTAACAATTTCCGACTCACTTTCTAATCGATTTTCGAGCTCATTTCTTTGATTAGTCAGATTTCTAAGATTAGAATCTGCTGGGCTGTCCTTTCCAGTGTATTCAGCTTTTTTTGCAATTAATGTATCAATCTTATTTTTTCCTTCTTGTACTTTAAGTAAATAATTAACATCATACAAATTATCTATTGTAGTTTCAATTTGTTTTTCTATGCTTGAAATATCACTGGAAGTAACAATTAATCCACTTTTTTCAATTTCATCATTGATTTGTTCATCAAGACTAGCCATTTGCTCAAGTATACCAGCTTCATTACTTGAATAATACCTAAAGAAATTCTCGCCTTTAGCTGCTCTTTCACCATCAGATAAAATTTGTACCATACCATTTTTATAGTTGGTACCCTCAAGTACAACCTCATCTCTTATCAAGTATCCTTCAGCTGTTTCTTCATATAATAACGTTCCGTTTGTGACAACAGTCTTAGTTATTGAATTTCTCCACACTTTTGAAAGTTGAAAAAACAAATAAACAAACACTATGGCAAGCAATACATAAAATATATATTTAATTAATCGTTTTCCACCTTTTTCTTCCAATTTATCTCCTTTAGAATAGTCTTAATATTGTCTTCTACTCCTAGGCTGCTATCTAGCCATATTGTTTCTTTATTCTTTCTAAACCAAGTCATTTGTCTTTTTGCATAATGCCTTGATTCTTTTTTTATTGTTTCTATCATTTCATCTCGTGAATATTCACCGTTTTAAATATTTAACAACCTCTTTATATCCAAGGCCTTGCATCGCAGTTGGGAATTCTGTATATTTTTCTAAAAGCATTTTTACTTCATCTTCAAGGCCTTGATCTATCATCATATCTACACGCATATCAATACGCTCATAAAGTTTTTGTCTATCGTAATTAATTCCAAAAACTTTATAGTCGTACTTTACTCCGTTTTTCCTTGATAATATTTCTTGTTCTGTCTTATTTTTTCCTGTGGCTTTATATATTTCAAGAATTCTAATAATCCTTTTCTTATCATTCGGACTAATCTTAATTACAGCTTCTTCATCAATTTTTTTTGCTTCTTCATATAGTTTTTCAAGTCCCTCTGGAGTTTCAGCTTGATGCATCAATTCTTTTCTATATGTTTCATCAAAATTCATTTCTTGATATTCAATTCCATAAATAAGTGAATTAACGTATAATCCTGTTCCACCAACTATTATTGGTGTTTTAGATTTTGATAAAATCTCTTCTATAGCATTTTCAGCATCATGCTTAAAATCAGAAACTGTATATCTATCACTTGGATTGACATAGTCTATCAAGTAATGCTTAATTCCACATTTTTCCTCTTCTGTAACTTTGGCTGTCCCTATATTCATATCTTTATACACTTGCATAGAATCAGACGAAATAATTTCACCATCTATTTTTTTAGCAAGTTCGATTGAAAGCTTTGTCTTACCAGAAGCGGTTGGGCCAACTATGACAATTACAACTGGTTTCATACTATCTCCTACTAAATTTTTTATCCAAATCATTTTTGGTCATTTTTATTGCAATAGGCTTTCCGTCTGGACTAGTAAATGGGTTTTCATATTTTAATAATTTAGTTAACATTTTTTGAGCTTGCTCTTCATCTATATCCCAAATTTCATTTGATGCAATTTTTAACGCAATAATTGACAAGAATTTTTCTTCCTTTTCTCTAGTATCTATGATTGCAACTGTGTCTAAATTGTCTAGTATTTCTACAAATAATTGCTTCGTATTTAATTCTTCACACACACTTGGTACAGTAATAAGCTTTATGGTATTTTCGCCAAAATTTTCAAATTTAAATCCTGCTTTTTCAAACATTTCTATATTTTCTTGGGCTAATTTAAGTTCTTTCTTCGAAAGAATTATAACGTCTGGAAGTAATAACATTTGTCCTTCATCTTCGTCATTATAGTATTTTTCTTTTAGGTCTTCATAAATAAGTCTTCTCTTACATGCAGAGACATCTATAACATACATTTCACTTTTTAATTCTATTACCACATAGTTTCCAAAAGCTTGTCCGATAAACTTATATTGTATTTCTTGAGTTTCCTCATTTTCTTCATCCTCATTTTCAAAAATAGTTACATTTTCTGTAGCATAAGAAAAATCAGACGAAGCGTTAAGTTTTTCTTTTTCAAGTTCTTTAATCTTTCTTTCTTTTCTAATTGAAAATGGTTCAACACCAAAAGTCTTTTTATACATTTCAGCAAATCCAGGAAAATCTTCTTTTGGATTATTTGTAGGTGTTGATGTATTAGCTTTATTTTTATCAATTGCTTCTCTAACTTTTTTAGTATCAATTAATTCTGTATTTTGACTGTCAATTTTTGAAGATAACAAACTTCCTGCAAAAGAAGTAAACTTTTCGATTTCATCTTTTGCCTTAGCAAATATTTTATTTTTTACCTTCTCTGTATCAGAATCAGCATTTTCACTTTCTATGACTTCTGGGCTTTCCACTTTTTCCTCTTGTTCTTCTACAACAGGAATCGGTTCAGTATCTTGTGCTTTTGGTACATCTTTTTGGTTATTTTCTTGTTCTTCTACATCAGTATCACTATTTTCATTATCAATATCATTAATATGAATTGCATATGGATTATCAATATCTATCTCGTCATCAGAATTATCCTTATTATTCTCTACAGATTCAGTTTCTGAAGAAGTCTCCTCAACATCTGAATTAACATCAGCTGCCTGACTTTCATTTTCTTCAATCTTATTTTCTATTTCTGTTTCTTGAGTTTCGTCTTTTATAACAGCTATACTGTCATCTTCGTTTATACTATCTTCTATACTATCTTCAGGAAGATTCTCTTGTGTATTTTCTTGAACATCATTATTGTTCTTTAAGTCTATAATTTGTGTTTCTTGCGCCTTAATACTTTTCTCTTCCTGCGCCATACTCTTAACTAACTCATTTACTTCGCTTGAGTCAAGTTCTCTAGTAGATACTTTTTCGAATACTTTATCTCTATCTATAAATTCTGTTGTATCGTCCGTAACTTTTTCCGAAGTACTTGTTTCTGCCTTGTTTTCTTGAACAGCAGTGTCTTTTGTACCTTTTTCATTAGTCTCAATCACATTTCCAGATTTATCAACTATTTCATCTATTCCTTTTAATAACTTTTCAGCATTATAATGTCTAGCTCTATTATGATAGTCACTTATAAACTTAGCAATTTTTTCTTGATTAGTCATTTTCTCACCTTTTGAAGGTGCTTTTGTAACTTCTTTTACTTCTGGAACTTCTTTAATTTCTGGAATAGTATTCACAACCTCAGTAGTATCTTGTGATTTATCATCTTCTTTTTCAACTTTTATCTCGACAGTGCTTGGAATTGTTTGCTCTATAGTATCTGCCTTTTCAAAGTTATTAGAAGGTATCGTTTGAGAAGGAGCCACTGTTACATTTTTTTCTTCCTTTAGTATGTCATTTATGTTTACTTTTAGCATGTCAGTTTCATCAGATGTCTGCATTTGTTCTTTTCTTGTCTTATATATCTCTGCCAATGGATCATTTTCAAAAAAATCAATTTCATCTTTTTTATTTTTTGAAAAGAAACCCTTTTTAGCCCTTTTATCAACTCTTTTATTTTCTGGATTACTTATAAAAGTACCTGCATATTCTGGTATTTCTGGAGTAATAGGTTGTGCTACTTCTTGAACTTGTGTTTCTTGAAAAGTAGGTTCTTTTGTAGAATCTATTTTTTTTGCAACATCAGAATAATTAAATACTTCGTTATTATTTTTAGACTTTTCTTCTTGAATAAAAGCTGACTTTATTGCATTATATATAGACTTAAATGCAGAGTTGTCATCTTGAAATCTAACTTCTAACTTTGCAGGATGAACGTTAACATCTACCAAACTTGCATCCATTTCCATATTTAATATTAAAAATCCAAATCTACCAGTTGGAACTATATCTTTAAATCCTTGGTCTGCAGCTGCAGTAAGGTTTTTATTTTTAATATATCTACCATTTAAGAAGAATAATTGATTAGCTCTGTTTCCTCTTGCAATGCTTGGATTTCCAACGACACCCGTAACATGAATTTTTTCATATGTATAATCTACATTTTTAGTTTCACTAGCTATATCTTTTCCATAAATGCTGTAAACTATTTTATTTAGGTCTCCACTTCCATTTGTGTTTATAATAACTTTACCATTACTAATAAGCTTTATTGCTACATCCTTATTGACAAGCGCAATTCTAGTAACCGCATCTTCAATATATCCGGCCTCTGTGTAATCTTTTTTCAAAAATTTGTATCTAACAGGAGTATTATAAAACAAGTTTTGAACTGTAATTGTAGTTCCTTTAGAACGAATAGCTTCTTTAAATTCTATGGTTTTTCCACCTTCAACAACAATCTTATGTCCAACACTGTCTTCGTCTCTCTTTGAAATTAATTCAACCTGAGAAACTGCTGCTATACTTGCTAATGCCTCACCTCTAAATCCCATAGTCATAACCTTTTGTAAGTCTGCTGCAGATCTAATCTTACTTGTTGCATGTCTTTCAAATGCTATTTCCATGTCATCTTCAGCTATTCCTGAACCATCATCAGAAATTTTTATCTTTCCAATTCCACCATTTTTTATTTCAATACTAATATTTTTAGCACCTGCATCTATAGAGTTTTCTACCAACTCTTTAACAACTGAAGCTGGTCTCTCAATTACCTCACCAGCTGCAATTTTATTAATAGTCAAATCATCTAAAAGAACTATGTTTCCCATATAATCCTCCAAATTTTACATTGTTACAATAACTCTACGAAATTATATCATTAATATATTTTTTTGTATACTTTTTTTAAATCATTTAAATCAACATTTTCCCTATCCCTTTAATCTCAATACTTTTCAATGAAATATTTGATTTTTTCTTGTAAAGTTAATTATTTGAAGAAAAAACTATAAGTGTGTATAATACCTTATATAGATACAAAAGATAGAAATGGAGGTTTATATGAGCATCAGCATAAAGAAATCACGCAGCTTTAAAAAACAATATCAATACACTCTCAATGAACTAGAAAAAAGCTTAATGATTCAAAATCAAAAGTCATTTATAATCATAGCATGCCTTAATAGCCTCCAGTCGTTTTATGAAGCTAATAAATATTCTGCAAATATTGACTACTTAACTTATATACTAGAAAAATACAAAGAAATTTCATTACAAATAAAAGAAAACAAATCAATAATAAAAAAAGCAATTCAACTTTTAAATGATATCTCATATGAGTATTATAATGGTTCAAATAAAGTAATTCTTAACAAAATAGTTGAAGAATATAATAAATTACTTAATCAACTTCAGTCAAACATTCAAATGGAAACATCTTCATACGATGAATTTGTTAATAATTACATCACAAATGGTTTTTCAATGCAAAAGCTTCTAGTAAACAGAAACTATGGGAATAAATATAGAGTTATTATTACTGATAACGATACTCTTCTTATTTCGCAAAGAAAGAAAAATGTATTCTTACCATATCATGTAAAGGACTTAAGGGAAAAAGTATATACTAGTAAGGAATTGAATAGTGTTCAACAACTTATAGAGAAAGAGTATATTATTCCTCTCTCAAAATATAAGAATCCTGTTAAGTCTAGATTCATTGAAGGATATTCTTTAATGAAAAATAAGGAAAATGCTCCTTTTTTAGAGTGTGTGGATTTAGCATTTGAAATGGCATTTAATAAATCATTAGATCCAGCCATAATCACTGCTTGTAAAAATCTTGATGAATTAGATGAATATTTGGATTGCTTAGAAAATAGAGAAACACAAAAATTCAATCCTTTTAAAATAAAATATGAGTTATTACCACAAAAAAATTAGACATAATTAAGTGAATATTAACACTTAATTATGTCTTTTTTTTGTACATAAATTTTATCCATTTGTTTCAGGCTCATTTGAGCTTTCGCTCTCTGTGTTTTCAGTATTATCTGGTGGATTTATATTATTATTTTCATTCGTACCATTACTATCATCAGGAGTTGAAATACTGTTTGCTCCATTATCTCCTTCTGTTGCATCTGGTTCACTCTCACCAGATGCATTATTGTCATCAGGATTAGCTGGCGCTGGTGATGGTGCTGGAGCAGCATTTTGATAATCATCTAAGGTTGCACTATCCGATATAAATTGTATAACAACATTACTAATTGTACCCTTAAACGCTCTATCTCTCGCCCCATTTGGCTTAATAAAACCACCAAGTGAAACTGGCGCATCAAACTTTCTTACAATATTTGTGTAATCCATAAGGACGTTAAAAGCAGCATCATTTATACTATAATAAACCACATCACTTATTCGTATCAGTTTTAATTTTTGTACATTTGCTAGTGGTGTACGAATACTTTTAGTATTATTTGCTGTACTATCGCCTTTTAGTAAGAAATTATTATCTTCTTTTCTAAAAACAAATCCAGGATATGGCGCTCCAGACTCATCCTTACTATTAAGCAAAGTAGCCTGGTGAGAATTACCTCCAACACTATTTATTTCAAATGATAATTCAAAATTCTTATGTATATTCTCATTACTAAATAAATACATTCCTGTATCCACTATATCGCTTGTTTGAGCATTAAAGGTCAAACTACTTGCTGTATAACTTGTCTTCGGCGTTGATATCCATATAGCATAAAGAGTCATATCATCTCTTGTTGTAACAGATGCACCATCTGCATATGATGTTCCTAAACCATTTGTAACAGTATCCCACCTTAAAAAACTATATCCATCTCTAGTAAATGTATTTGGATTCAAAGAAGTAGTGACCCCAGATGTTATCGTTTGTGTACTAGTTCTATTTGTCCCGTCATTTGAATTGAATATAATTGTCAGATTTGGTGCATCATCCCATCTTGCATAGATTGTACCACCTGCCTGTTCAAATTGTGCTTGCGATGTAATTTTTGTTCCCCCTGTTGGAGCTGTATACCACCCAACAAATATTTTACTTGATCTATTTGGTATAGGTAAATTTTGATATAACGCTACATATTCTTCATATGTATATTTCATTTTTATTCTTATATTTGATAAATCTACTATACTAAATCTTCTTGGGTTTCCATTTTCATCAAGGTTTGCACCAATAGTCGCCGATGATTCAAAAGGTGTAACTTTATTTCCAAAATCTAATAACAATGCTCCATCTTGATATAATTTATTATCTGTTCGAGTAAAAACAATATTCCCTTCTGTTTTTCCCCAATTCTTTACCTCTTCTTGAATCTTAGTACAATTAACCTGTGTTTGAAGTTTATTATCTCTACGATGAAATGCAAAACCAGGATATGGCGTTCCACTCTCATTTTGATTTACAAAAATTACATTTCTACTTGCATCTTGCCCATCCAGTGGAACGAAGTTACTAACTCCCATAGAGACTTCAAAATCTCTATTTATGTTTGCACTGCTAAATAAACCGATTCCTGTTTCTAAATACTGAATTCCAGTGAAACTTTCATCACCAAAAACATATGTAACCCAATAATCTGCATCTCCCCATTGAGCATAAAGATATATTTCGTCACCGTCCTCTGAACTTAAGTTTGTTACTTCTTGTTCATCTGTATATGCTGTACCGCTTCCATCTCTTTCTGTGTTCCATCCATGAAATGTCAAACTACCATTTGTAAATGCGTTTGCTTGAAGAGTTTGACTTGTTCCATATACAAATGATTGTGAAGAAACATCATCAGCATTTCCATCATCTCTATTGGAATTAAAGTAAACTATGTAATTAGGCTTTCTTACGTTTATTGTTATCTTTTTATTTATGACTTGGCTATACCTTGCAAATGTGATAGGTAATACAACCAAACCAATAATTAGAGCAATAAGCAGTAAGACTTTCTTAGAGCTTTTTTTCTTCATATGTATTCCTTACCCTTAATTTAATACTATTAGATTACTTGTGTAAGTGTAACATCAACATCAATTTCATTTGTACTTGGTACATCTGAATCAATTGGCACTTTAAAATAAAGTATATGTTCTTTTTCCTTTATTTGATCTGTAACATTGAATATTCCAACGTTTGAGTATACTATCTCATTATCCACTGGAGTTTGATAAGCCTCTCCATCAAGTGAAACCATTATTTCATCAGGTAAATTTGATAATGTAATATTATAAGATACTGTTACGTCTGAATCACTTTCAACTTTTAATCTATAACTTTGAGCAACTTCATCTCCTGAAACTATACCAAGTACGTTCGTAGAACTTAGTTGATTAACAGACACATCCCATTTTGCTACACCAGCACTTGAAGTATTAGCACTATTTGATTGATATCTTGAAAATGTGCTCATTGAATAATTGGTGGTAAATAAAACTGAATAAACACATAAAAAAGTAATTATTCTTCTTGCAATTGTAACTCTAACTCTTCTTCTTTGGCGTCTTTCCTTCATCTTTACCTCCTTTTTCAAATTTAACTGGAATAGTAAATATTAAAATTATACATACCACAAATATGATAATCCATGAAGATGGTTCTGAAAGCATGAACAGAACAAATCCTATTAATTTGAATCTGTATATTACCTTTCCGACAATATCATTCTTTAAAATGCTTTCATCTTCTGAATTATTATTATCACCCTTAGTGGTAATGACATCTTTATTTTCTTGTACTATTCTGTGCGTGATATAGTTACCATTTTTTTTGTATGTAACTATGTCATTTATTGTATAATTATCTTGTTTTTTTATAATAACAACATCATTTATCCTTAGGTTTGGCTCCATACTTCCAGTTGCAACTCTATAAATTCTAAATCCTAGAAAAGACATATCTAAAGCTGTGAAAACATTTACAACTATCCATATTGCAATAAAAAAACCTAAAAATATCTTTATAAAACTCTTCAATTTACATCAGTCCTAATATTCATACTATTTAAGATAAATTGTATCAAAAAATCTAGTTATTTCAACCATCTCAAGTTTCTTCTTTCCTTTAATCCTATATTTAAAAGGTGTTTCATGTTCTTTTATGTTTTCTTATCTTTTTCTTTTCAGTTATTTTACGCAAAAAGAAGATTTTATAACAATTTCTTGTCATAAAATCTTCTTTTTTATTATACATTTTGTGAAACCAATACTGTAATTGGTATTTTTAGCTCTTCACCATTATCTTGATATCCTTCATAATTTAACCATTCTAGTTCCAAGTATATTTCTTTATTGCTTCCACTATCCAAAGTTTTTGTATCACCAAAGTTATAGTATTCTCCATCTATAAATGCTCTTAGAACAAATTCCTTATTAACTTTTGATTTATCTACAGTAACTTTGATATCGACTTTTCCTTTAGCTTTTTCAAGATTGACATCAATCTTTGAAGTGGCTTTTAATCCTGGAGCAATTTTTCCTGGAACAACATTTTTATCATTCTCTACTTTAAATTTTATCTCGCGTATCTTTCTTAATTCTTTAGCATCACTAGTGATTGTGACACCCCAGCTATCAGACACCTCACTATTTTTTGCATACACATATTCCAAGAATATAGTATAAATAGTTAGTATAATGATAGCGACCACAATCAATCTGGTTTTGCTTTTATACATTATATACACCTCTTTATAATTTATGTTATTAATTATAACACATTATGTAAACTTGTACAAGGATATTTCATATTTTAGACAAAAAAAGATGGCACAGAATGCCATCTTTTTTCATATATTTCATTAAAAACAAAATTATGCTCCGATATGTTGTTGTACAGTCATAGTTACTGGGATTTCAAATGTTGTATCTGTCATACCAGTTGCTGTATCATCAGCATTGTTTTCATCATCATTTACCCATGTTAATGTTAGTGTAACTGTTCTCTTTCCATTCTCAGCCGTAAATGCAGCACCACCAGGTAGTGGTATTGTATTTGTTGAACCTAAAGTTCCGTTATCTATAGCTGATGTTAGTGTTATTTTATCTGAGCTTGGTAAACCAGTTGGAGTTAAGTTACCTACTATGGCATTAAAGTCAACAGCTACTTCTGTTCCTGTCAAATCTAATTCTACTGTTGCAACAGCTGTTACAGCTGGAGCAATTTTTCCTGGAACAACATTTGTGTTGTTTTGAACAGTAAATTTTATATTTTGTGTTGTAGAATTAAGTGTTGTTCCATCGTCAGCTGTCATTACAACTGCCCACTTTGCAACATCAACCTTTCCTGTTGCTTCACCTACTGTTGAATATCTAGCATATGTTCCACATACTAGATATACAATTAATAAAACTGCAATAATACTTATAAAAGCTTTTATTGCTTTTCTTCTTCTTTCGTTTCCTATCATATTTTATCCTCCTTAAATTTATATAAAAATTAAAAATATTGATGACTAATTTTGTACAATTCTTTCCATATCTCTTTTATCCAATTTCCAAGCCAGATAATACACAGTCATTCCTACAACTAGCACAATAAAAAGAATTGTTAAAAAAATTGGTGGTTCTTGTATTTTAACCATAATTGCGCCTATCTTTGGTATTCTACGAATAATACTTCCTTCTATTTGACTGTCACGAACATATTTGGTGTCTCCAACCTCGTTACTAGCAGTTTTCATTACAAACTGTCTTCCCTCTTTGTCTCTAGTAATCTCTTCAATCCTATGAACTGTGACTCTATTTGTATTATTCCTAAAAGCAACCACATCATTTTTCTTCAAAATATCAGGATCTATATCATGAGTAATCAATAAATCACCATAGCTTATTGACTCATCCATTTTTCCATCCATAACCATAAAAAACTTATACCCCAAAATAGTAGGTATCTTTTCTGGAATAAAGAATCTTTGCCATATTATGGAAATAGCTAGAAGTGCCAATAAAACAATCACTATAAAAAAAATCGCATCGTCTATAATTGAGATGTTATTTCTTTTTTTCTGAATCTTCTCCTTATCATCCATACTCACTCATCCCCGTTTATCATATTCTACGGGATATGTTTATAAATATCAACACATCAATCTAAGACCATGCTCATCAAATGCAATGTTTTCAAGTAGTTCACTCTGTTATTGCTTTTTAATTATTTTTCAGTGACCTTTTCGTTACAACTATAACAAAAAGGTTGCATAATCATTTTCATCTTATATTTTCAATACTATTTTTAGGCTTTTAAAAAGATGCCTACACATATAATTATACCATTTTTTAGGTCAAAAGTAAACTTTTGGGAGCTCATTTGAGCATAAAAAAAGCGGATGTTTTTTTGACAACATCCGCTATATTCTGTGTTATTAGTACATTCCACCCATTTCTGAAGGCATTGCCGTTGTTGGTCCATTGCCTGCTGGTTCTTTCTTATCTGTGACTATGCTTTCAGTTGTAAGAATCATAGATGCAACACTTTCTGCATTTTGAAGTGCTGAACGTGTTACTTTAGTTGGATCAACAATACCTGCTTTTTTCATATCAACATATTCTTCTTTTGCTGCATCAAATCCAATTCCTGGCTTGCTTGATTTTACCTTTTCAAGAATGACAGCACCTTCAAGTCCTGCATTATTTGCAATTTGTTTAACTGGTTCTTCCAAAGCTCTTAATACTATTCTAATTCCGACTTTCTCATCATCACTAGCTGACTCAAGCAATTTTTCAACTTCAGGAATTGCATTAATATATGCTGTACCACCGCCTGGAAGGATTCCTTCTTCGACTGCAGCCTTTGTAGCAGATAAAGCATCTTCTATTCTAAGCTTCTTTTCTTTCATTTCAACTTCTGTAGCAGCTCCAACTTGAATTACTGCAACGCCACCAGCAAGTTTAGCTAAACGTTCTTGCATGTTTTCTTTCTCATATTTTGATTTTGTTTCTTCAATGCTTTTTCTTATTTGAGCAATTCTTTCATTAAGTGCTTTTTTATCTCCCATCCCATCAACAATTATAGTATTTTCTTTTGAACATTTAACTTGCTTTGCTCTACCTAATTGAGAAAGTTTTGTATCTTTAAGTTCTAAGCCAACTTCAGAAGTGATGACCTCACCACCTGTAAGAACTGCTATATCTTGTAACATCTCTTTTCTCTTATCACCAAATCCAGGTGCCTTAACACCTACTATATTTAATACTCCTCTTAACTTATTTAAAATTAATGTAGATAACGCTTCTGTTTCAAAATCATCAGCAATTATTACCATTTTACCACCTTGTCCTGTAAGTTCTTCTAGTAAAGGTAATATTTCTTGAATATTAGTAATCTTCTTATCTGTAATCAAAATATATGGATTGTCCATAACAGCTTGCATTTTGTCTGTATCAGTAACCATATATGGAGAAACATATCCTTTATCAAATTGCATTCCTTCAACGACATTTACTTCTGTAGATGAAGTTTGAGACTCTTCAATTGTGATTACACCATCTTTTGAAACTTTTTCCATAGCATCAGCTATTAATTCACCAATCTCTTGATTATTTGCTGATATACTTGCTACTCTTGCAATATCTTCTTTACCATTTATTGCACTGCTATTGCTTTTTAGCACCTCAACAGCTTTTTCAGTAGCTTTGTCCATACCTCTTTTTATAGCCATAACATCACCACCTGCTGCAACTGTCTTAACTCCCTCTCTTAGCATTGTTTGAGCTAAAACTGTAGCTGTTGTTGTACCATCACCAGCAATGTCATTTGTCTTTGTAGAGACTTCTTTTACTAAACTAGCTCCCATATTTTCAAATGGATCATCTAGTTCTATTTCTTTAGCAATTGTAACACCATCATTAGTAATAAGTGGTGCCCCATAGTTTTTATCAAGAACAACATTTCTTCCTTTTGGTCCGAGTGTGACCTTGACTGTATCAGCTAATTTATTTACACCATCTAGAAGCTTTCTTCTAGCATCTTCACCATATTTTATTTCTTTTGACATATCAATCCCTCCTATATATTAATCTTCAACTATAGCTAAAATATCATTTTGTCTAACTATTGTATAGTCAACACCTTCATATTTAACTTCTGTACCAGAATACTTACTAATGATAACTTTATCGCCTTTTTTTACTTGCATTTTAACGGCATTACCATCCTCATCAATTCCTCCTGGTCCAACTGAAACTACTTCAGCAATAGATGGTTTCTCTTGAGCACTCGATGTAAGAATAATACCACCTTTTGTTGTTTCTTCAGCTTCAACCATTTTAATTAATACTCTATCATTTAATGGTTTAATCATAACACATTACCTCCTTCTTCTGCTAATAAAAATTAGCAGTCAACTTTTATGACTGCTAATAATTTATACCTTTTTTTATGAAATGTCAATATTATTTTACAAAACAATAATTAAATTTGAATATCTCCTATTGCCTTACTTATCTTTTCAACTATCCTAGTAATAAACTTCATAATTTCAAAATATTTTTCTAAAACTTCCTTTGGCGAATAACGTGAACTATACACTTCAAACATATCTCCCGTTTCAAAGAAAACATACATATTGTTATTTTTTATTATTATATCAAAATCCAATTTTGCATTATTGTATAATTCTAGAATATCTTCTTGAACATCGATTGTAAGAAGCTGCATTGCAACCATATTGTTGTCGGAAAGTACAGTAAACAATTCTTCAAATCCGCGAAAATCCATATCTACTTTTTGCATTTTACCAAAAGAGTATGTTTTTCCTCTTATGATACTGATATCAGCATCTATAGATTTATCCATAAATATTTTCCCAAATAAACCATTAAAAATTGTCGTTGTTTCTGTATGAGTATTACCCTCATCATCTTTTTCTGTCGTTATTAATTTTGCATCCACATCAGCCATTACTACTTTTTTAGTCCCAATTTTTCCTTCAAAATAATCATCAGATTCAAATTCATTATATTCATCTTTATATTCAGTTTCATCATATATCTTGCTAGAAATACCTTTTAACGGAACGTAATCTAATTCATCAACAAAATTTTCCAATAATTTATTTATAATATTGTACTTGTATTCTCTATTAAACTGTGATACTTCGCCCCCTCCAACTAATATATTTGCCATAAGCAATATAATAAAGTCTATCATTATCATTGCAAAAGTTAAGGGCAGAGCAATTATTAGAGATTGTAACTGCAACCTATAGTGTAAAACGCTCACAATAATCACAAATATAATTGGAAGATTTACAATTGTCATAACTATATTACCAGTTCTATTTGCTGCTTTATATTTTTCATTCATTTCTTTCCACTTCGTATTTGCATCATTATCTTTTCCGTTCAGTGATAAATAAAAGCTTGCAAAATCATTATACTTCATTACATTTTTTCTCCATTTACATTAACATTTTCTCTCTTATATTCTTCAATTTGAAAGAACTCTTTTGGCTTAAATCCAAAAAGAAATGCAACTAAATTATTTGGCACTGTTTGAATTGTTGAATTGTATCTTTCAACATCTAAATTATAAATCCTTCTAGCTGCTTGAAGCTGATTTTCCATTTTTACGAGATTATTCTGTAAATTTAAAAATTGCTCACTTGCTTTAAGTTTAGGATAATTTTCTGCAACAACCATTACCTTATTTAAATTATTATTTAGCTTACTTGCCTCTTTTAGGTTTTTATTTTGAGAATAATCAATCCTTTGCTTTGTAATGTTTTCCAAAAGCTCTTTTTCATGGCTAGTATAACCCTTAACGCATTCGACTAGGTTTGGAATCAAATCAAACCTTTGGTTTAAATATACATCAATACCTGACTCCGAGCTTTTCACTTTATTTAAATATTCTACAAATGTGTTATATTTCCCAATCAATTTTAGAATTAGAATAATAACGACAATTAGTACTACTATAATAAAAATATCCATTTCTAAACCTCTTTTTTATATTGAAGGTTTCTCAATTTTTTGAACTGTGGCTTTTCTAATATATCCTTCAACATTATAATCATAAATAATATTATAATCATTGTCTTTGTCAAATCTACTAGCCAGTTCTCTAAGTTCGTTGGCATCACTAGTTTCCACATCTTCATATTTTACTACAATAATATGAAAAGGATTTTTTTGATTTGACTTAATTACTTCATCAATAAAATTTTGCATAAAAAATCCATCTGTATTTCCAAAGTATAATGTTTCAAATCCACCATTAAATGCATGTACATTAAAACTATTATTAAAGCTTTCTGCTCTTCTTTTTGGAGCTTGCATGTTAAAAATAATTGTGTCTGTTATTTCTATAATTTGATCAGGCACACTTCTTATAATATCCACTACCGATTTTTCTTCAAGTGTCTCTACTATAGACTTTGGAGCTACTGGCTTAACTATAACATTATAAACTTTATTCAATATTGTTAAGAAAAGTCCCATCACGACAATTATCAATATAACTATAAGAAGAAATACAATCGTTGGTCCTCTTTTTCCATTTTCTTTTTTATTATCTGATTTGCTTTCTATTACTGGTTCCTCATTTTCCTTTAGCAATTCATCAATAGACATTCCAAAAGCAGATGCAATTTTGTTTAAACTTTCATTATCTGGTCTATTTTGTCCAGACTCCCATTCTGAAATCACCTGTTTTTCAACATTTAATTTGTTAGCAAAATCTTCTTGTGTCCATGCATTTTCTTTTCTTAATTTTATAATTTTCTCACTTAAATTCATTTACATACCTCCATATTTACATTACTGGTTCGCATGTTAAATTAATTCCTAAATTTTTAAGAGCATTCATTTCTCCCTTATCTATAATATAAGTACTATGAGCATCACATCCTCTAAGCTTGTCTAAATCATTTATTGCTCTCTCTATTGTAGGATTTGTTGCTGAACAAATACTCAAAGCTATCAAAACCTCTGGTAAATCTAAATAATACGATGTATTAAATGAAGTCTTTTTCTTCATTTTGTAAATACCGTCCAATACTGATGGTGAAAGCAAATACTCATGGTCCGGTGTATTAGTTATTTCTTTTATTGCATTCAAAAATGCTGCACTTGTACAACTCAATAATTTTGATTCTTTTCCAGTTATAATTTTGCCATTATTAAGTTTTATTGCCAAAACATTTAAGCCTTTTTCTTTTGCTGTTTCAGTAGCAACTCTAGCTACATCTCTATCCGATAACGATAAGTTTAGCTTGTCCATTAAAGATTTTGAACGTTCAACTACATCCTTCTCACAAATTTTTTGTTTATAATCGCAAAGCGTATTGTAATACCTTCTAATTATTTCGTCTATTGCAGCCTGTTTCACTACTTCATTGTCTACAATACATTCTTTTATCATATTAACGCCCATATCTGTAGGCGATTTATATATTTCTTCACCTGTAATTTTAAGCAAAATATTTTTTAAAATTGGAAATGTTGAAATATCTCTGTTGTAATTTACTGCATATTCGTTATAAGCTTCTAAGTGGAATGGGTCTATCATATTTACATCTTTTAAATCTGCGGTTGCAGCTTCATATGCGATATTTACTGGGTCTAATAGGCTTAAGTTCCACACTGGAAATGTCTCGAATTTTGCATATCCGGCCTTTATACCCTTTTTATGTTCATGATATAGTTGAGATAAACTAGTACCAAGTTTTCCACTATTTGGTCCAGGTGCTGTGACTACAACCAATTTTTTAGTTGTCTCTATATATGGATTCATTCCATATCCTTCTTCACTAACAATCTTGTCTACCTCATCTGGATATCCTGCTGTAGGCCTATGAATGTACATTCTAATATTTCTCTCTTTTAGTAATTTTTCCAAATGAGAAATATTAAAACCATCTTGATACATTGTAACAACAACACTATTTATTGAAATATCTAATCCTTGAAGTTTTTCAATCAATCTTAATAATTCAAGTTCATAGCTAATACCATAATCAGCTCTAATTTTGCTCTTTTCAATATCTGAAGCATTAATACAAAAAATCACTTCCATATCATCTTTAAATTGTTGCAATAAACGAATTTTATTATCTGGTCTAAATCCCGGCAATACTCTAGCAGCATGATAGTCGTCAAATATTTTTCCGCCAAATTCCAAGTATAGTTTATTTCCAAACATTTCAATTCTTTCACGTATTTTTTTACCTTGAACTTCTAAATACTTATCACTATCAAATCCAATTTTTTCCATAATTTTAAAAAATCCTTTCAATAATTATTTTTCCTATACAATAAAAAACATTATGAAATAGACTACGATGACTGACCTTGTTTTTCCTCAATCTTTTTTGCAATTTTCAAGAACTCTTCTCCTGTAATTTCTTGTTTCTTTAGTAAATACTTAGCAAGTTTATTCATTTCCAATTTATTTTCTTTTATTATTTTTATAGTCTCTTTATAGCATCTTCCTAAAATATGATTAATCTCTTTTTGGATTTTAACTCCCATTGCTCCTGTATCATCTTTTATTTGTCCATATCCTAGGTCAGACATTCCATGTAACATAACCATATTCTTAGCAATAGCTGTGGCTTTTTCTAGATCTGAGCCATTACCATCATCAAATTCTCCTAAGAAAACTTCCTCAGCTCCCATACCTGCCAAAAGAATTTTTATCCAATTATGCTTTTGTGTTTTTCCAGATGTATAAGAAAATTTTGAAATATCGTTCCTTACATATCCAAGTGTACCCGTACCCTCAGGTTTAATTGTTATCTTTATTATTGCTGGATTACCATATAGTTTGTATCTCATAAATGCATGGCCAATCTCATGTACGGCAGTCCTCCTAAGTGCTTCATCATCTATGATGTCTGGATTTATCATTTTTTCACCATTGAATAAACATGCAGTCATTTCATTTATTGTTGGAATATCTTGTTCCTTTATCACTGCAACTTCTTTATCTGCATTTTTTGCATGTTTCATCAATATTTCATGGAACACCTTGTCAGCGAATCTACCATTACCAATATTTTCAACTCTATTAAAGTAATTCATCAAATCGAATATCTTTTGATCTGCACCTTCATCTATTATAAAATGACTATTTTCCACTTTCATTCTTAGAATCTGAATAAGTTCTTCTCTACTATAATCTTTAAAGTCAAATACATATCCTATTCTTGAAGCGATACCTGAATTCATATTGATGAAATCACTCATTTCTTTTTTGTAACCAGCAAAAATTACTACAAATTCTCCCTTATGGTCCTCCATTGCTTTAATTAGCGTAGCGACTGCTTCTCCTCCAAAATCATATCCTACACTTTTTTGTGCTAATGAATATGCCTCATCAATAAATAATACTCCCCCCATTGCTCTTTCAATTACTTCCATAGTTTTAGGGGCAGTTTGACCAACATATTGCCCAATTAAATCTTTTCTTTCTACTTCTATAACCTTATTTTCATATATCACTCCTGTGTTAAAAAGTATACTCGCCATAATTCTTGCAATTGTTGTTTTTCCAGTTCCAGGGTTTCCAGTGAATATCATATGCATATTCTGATTAGGAATATTAATACCTTTTTTTTCAGCTTCCTTCACAAATCTTGCATATGCTTCAAACTCTTTTATTTTCTCTTTTAAATCGTCTAATCCAACAACATCTTTTAATAGTTCTTCTGTTGTAGCCTTTGTTTTATTAGAATTACTAAGTTCTTGAATTGTAGGGATATCATTTCCAGTTATTTCTCTAATATTTTTGCTACCACTCTTTGCATGCTTTAGTATCGTCTCTTGAATTAGTTTATCTACAAATCTTCCATTTCCAAAATCTTTTCTTTGTGAAAAATATGCACATACTTTTTTTAGATTAACATCACAGTTTTTACACTCGAAGCCACTTTTTTCTATTTTCATATAAAACATCTTTATTAGTTCATCAGCACTATAATCAGGAAAATGAAATTTATACCCTACCCTCGATGCAATTCCTGGATTAGTATTAATAAAATTATGCATCTCTTTTTCATATCCAGCAAATATTACCACAAGATCACCTTTGTGATCTTCCATTGCTTTTATAATAGTAGCTATTGCTTCTTCACCAAAGTCGTTATTTATCGATTTTGGTGAAAGAGAATATGCCTCATCTATGAATAATACTCCCCCCATTGCTCTTTCAATAATTTCCGCTGTTTTGGGTGCAGTATGTCCGATGTATTCTCCGACTAAATCTTTTCTTTCTACTTCTATAAGCTTATTTTCGTATATTATTCCCGCATTAAACAATATCTGTGCCATAATTCTTGCAATTGTAGTTTTGCCAGTACCTGGGTTACCCGTAAATATCATATGAAGACTACCATTAGGTATTGAAATGCCTTCTTTTTCTGCTTGTTTAATAAAATTTACATAGTTTTCAAATTCCCTTATTTTATCCTTTAATTCTTCAAGCCCAATAATATCATTTAACAATTCTTCTGTCGTTGATTCTGTGGTATTAGAATTGCTTAATTCTTGAATAGTTGGAATATCTATATCTTCAATAGTCTTTATATCTTTTCCGTCACCTATAGCATGCTTTAATATAGTTTCTTGTATAAGTTTATCTATAAACCTTCCATTTCCAAAGTCTTTTCTTTGTGAAAAATATTTACAAATTTTCTTAAGCTTTGCGTCACATTTTTTACTACACTTTAATCCTATTTTTTCAATTTTCTTATAAAAAATCTGAACTAGTTCATCTGAGTTATAATCTTGGAAATCAAATTGATACCCAATTCGAGAAGATATTCCTGGATTAATATCTAAAAACCTTTTCATTTCTGTTTTATATCCAGCAAAGATTACCACGAAATCATCTTTTCGATCTTCCATAGCCTTTATAAGTGTAGCTATTGCTTCACCACCAAAGTCATTTGCGCCTTTAGATGCTAGAGAATATGCTTCATCTATAAATAGAATTCCTCCCATAGCTTTATCAATTACTTCAGAGGTTTTTATTGCAGTTTGACCAATATACCCTGCAACCAGATCTTTTCTTTCAACTTCAACTAGTTTATTTTCTTTAACAATACCCATATCATAAAGCATTTTAGCCATAATTCTGGCAATTGATGTCTTACCAGTACCAGGGTTTCCTGTAAATATCATATGCATATTACTAGAAGCGAGTTCTATACCTTGAGCTTCAGCTTGAACCTTGAACATCATATATTTTTCAAACTCTTTAACTTTTTCTTTAACTGTATCTAAACCTACTATGTTTTTTAATGCTTCTTCAACTGTTTCTTTCTTGTATATATTAGCAGGAAAAACAATATCTCCCTTTGTATTACAATATGTAGCTAAATATGCTGCAATTTCACTATTAGAAAATGGAATAAAACTCTTATTTATTGTGATATATTCAATAAATTCTTTTTTATATTCTGATTTATTAGAAATTAATATTTTCCCAGTACTACTACTTAATTTTTTTACAAAAATATCAAAAGTTTCATCTAAAGTAACTCCTGGTATCTTATATCTAGCATTTTTATAAACAAATTGAAGTCTAGGCTCAAGTTCTACAAATGTATCTGCCTCTTTAGAATTAGCATCAATAATAATATAATTACAACTACTAACATTAGTAATGAGGTCAATAATATGTTTGAATTGCTTAGACCTAACTTCTTCTCGATAGCCCACTCCCCTTAAATCAATAAATGTTCTGTAATCTTTTATAAATTCCTCTACACCATTTAGAACCAGTATACTATTCTTAGGAATTTCTGTATATCTAACCAATCCATCTGATGCGTATGAAATACCATTTTCATCCTTCGTAATATTTCCAGGATAGATTCCTTTTGAAGAACCATATGTACTTCCGGTTGTCAAATTTTGCAAAGTAATATTAAATACGTAATCATCTGCAACCTTTCTTGACGTCTTAATGTAATCAACTACACTCTCAATGAATTGCTTTCTTTCTTCTTTTTCATCACCTTCAACAATACAACGAATATTAGTTTGATTAACATTTGTAATAGCTGCAAGAAGTTCATCTAAATTATCTATTGTTTTTTGATATTTCTTGAAGTTTTCCACAGATTTATTTATTTTTTCTTCTATTGCATTTTCTTTATTTGAAATTACATCCTCAAGAACTTTATCAAGTTCTTTTTTATTGCTATGATAATAATTTCTTGCACTCTTTATTTCATCTTCTCTTCCACTTTTTTGAAGATACATAATAACAGCAGCAATTAATATTGGACAACCCTTTAAATTACAACTATATGTATTACATATTAAAACTGGATTATCTACGCTTCTAGATATGGATGCCCATTTTGAATATGGCTTTCCATTATCTATTATTTTGTTTTTATCGCCCAGTGTTGTTTTAAAATCTGTACATGAATACTGCGTCTTTATATTAACATACCCAGATTTATTTATATCTGTACTAACAAAAATTCTATTCTCGTCAACAATTTTCTTGCTAAACTCAAACATTTCATCAGAAATAATTTTTAAAGCATCGCCAAATTTCCAATCAAAAGCATACATTCTATTTGGGTTATTTTTATCTCTATATTCTTTTCTTTTTTCTAATATTTCTTTTATAGTACCATTACATATTAAATAATAAATATAACCCGCTATTAGTTTTGGACATCTTTGGCATTTACAATTATAGCAAACCGTATCTATTGTAAAACCATAAGTATTAAATGGCAATAATTCTTTTTCTTTTCCTAGAATAATACTAGAATCTTTTTTCTTTAGTAGTTTAAGTAATGTTTCAGAAGTTAAGTCTTTTTTCATACGCTCACAGATCGGAGCAATTCTACTATAAATAAAAGTTTTACCATCTTTAACTTCGAGTTTTATTTCAGAGTTATTCAAGATTTCATATGCAATTTCTAAGCTCTCATCAGAAACAAAATTTAGCCCGTTATTTGCGGTCCATTCAAAATCATATTTCTGTTTTTTTACAGTCTCTGCAAATTCCAATATTTTCTCTTCAATGGTTTTTTCTTTTTCCATTTTTATCTCCTTTGTTTAACAACTTCATACATTACTATACCTGCTGAAACTGATGCATTTAGCGATGTAATTTTTCCTTTCATTGGAATTTTTATCAATATATCCGAATTCTTTTTTACTAAGTCACTCATTCCATATCCTTCGCTACCAATGATAATTGCAATGGAATCTTTCATATCTTGATCATAATAAAATGTATTTGCTTCACCATCAGTACCAATTATCCATAATCCATAATCCTTTAATTTTCTAATAGTTTCATTTAAATTATTGACTCTTGCTATTTTCATATATGATGTAGCACCTGTAGATACCTTAACAACAGTACTATTAACAAGTGCACTCCTTCTTTTAGGAATTATAATTCCATGGACTCCTGCAGTTTCTGCTGTTCGTATAATAGCTCCAAAATTATGTGGATCTTCAATTCCATCTAGAATTATTATGAATGGTTTCTCATTTTTTTCTTTGGCTACCTCAAGTATATCTTCTATCTCGCAATAATCAAATGGTGGCACTATAGCAATAACTCCTTGGTGATTTACTGCTATCTTATCCATCTCATTTTTATCTTTTTCAACAATAACAATTTTTTGTTCTCTTGCCTTAGCAATTATTTCCTTAATAGAACCATGTTTTTCTCCAGACTCTATATATAATTTATTTATATCCCTATTTGATTTTAGAAGTTCTAAAATAGGATTTCTTCCTACAACTATATCGTCATATTCTTTTTTATCATCTTTTTCTTTCATTATTATTCTCCTTATTAAACCTAGACTAAATTATATCATAATATATAACAATACAATATATTTTTTTATTGAATATCCTTCATTATTATGGTATAATCGTTATGTTAACTTATATTTATCAAACATATACTGGAGGTTTGAAATGAAATGGTTCGACATTACATGTATAGTCTTGTCTTTTTCCGTTTTAATTTTTCTACTTTCTCAGCCTATTCCTGACACAATTTCGAACGATAACGATATTGTTCGGGAATATGATGCATATGTAAAAGTATTCAATTTTAACACGGAAATCGATTTTTATTCTGAGGAGGAATTACTTTATACAATAAAGGGAGATGATTTCGCAATTGTTGAAGATCCTCTTCGTATGTACGATCCATACGGCGAGCTTATTGGCACAGCCGGCGATGATTATCACTTCATCGCACAAGACACACACCTTATTTCATACAATGATGACGAGATTATTATGGAAGGAAAAGCCGTTTTATCTGGTGAAGAATATGATATCATTCTTAATGATAAGATAGTTGCTACTGCAACGTTCAATTCCTTAAACACCAAAGGTGAAATTACAGATCTTTCCGGAAACATCATAGCAGAATATACATCTCAAATTATGTATGAAGACTTTGTAGTAAGTATAACTTCAAATAATACTTTTAACGACGAAGTTATTCTTCTAATCTTTTCATCATATTACAGTGATCATCGTGCAGATAGTTAATAATTAAACATCATTCGGAGGTAAAAAATGAAACGGATTAAATATGTACCTATTGTTGTATTGATTGCTGTAATCGCATTCATTATCATCTGGATTGATTTTCCGATTGCAAGAGCCAAAGATGTGGTTCACAAGCACAAAGCGAACGTCAAAACTTTAAATCTCAATACAGAGATAGAGATCAGTTGCGAAGGTAACACTATCTACACCATCAATGGACGCATTTTGCGGCTGATAGAAGATCCTCTTCTCATGTATGACACTGAAGGAAATCTTATAGCATCAGCAGACGATGACTACCATATCATCGCACAGGATACACATCAGATTTCGGTAAATGGCACTGGTGAAGAAATAAAGATGGTAGGAAAAATCAGCTTCTTTGATGAGCAAAGCTATGATATCTTTATAGGAGAAGAAAAGGTTGCGGTTGCAAAATTCAATCGTTTCAACACTCATGGAACTATCAAAGATATGTCTGGAACGGTTATGGCAGAGTATACTTCCCCTATCATTTTTAATGATTACACTGTAAGTATAACGTCACATAACATCTTCAGTGAAGAAGCTACAGATCTTATTATGGCTTCATACTATAGTGACCAGAAAGCAGACAGAGATAGTAAGAGCGATGATGATGACGACAAATAAGTAGAATAAAGGTTTTATTTTCTAGGAAGTGCGTAGAAATTTTCTAGAAAATAGAAAAATGGAGTGAACATTCATGTTCACTCCATTTTTTATTTATTAATTTCCTTCATCATCTAATTTTAATACTGCTAAAAACGCTTCTTGAGGTACTTCTACACTTCCTATTTGTCGCATCTTTTTCTTACCTTTTTTCTGTTTTTCTAGAAGCTTTTTCTTTCTAGTAATGTCTCCACCGTAACATTTAGCAAGTACGTCTTTTCTCATGGCAGATATAGTTTCCCTTGCAATAATTTTTCCACCAACAACCGCTTGTATAGGTACTTCAAATAATTGTCTTGGAATAACTTTCTTAAGTTTTTCAGCCATTTTTCTTCCTCTATCATAAGCAGAATCCTTGTGGACAATAAATGACAAAGCATCAACATCTTCGCTATTAATACGTAGGTCTAGCTTAACCAGGTCAGCTCTCCTATATTCTTTGAATTCATAATCTACAGATGCATATCCCTTTGTTTTAGACTTTATTGTATCAAAGAAATCATAAATAATTTCATTAAGAGGCATATCATAGACCAATGTAACTCTGTTTGTATCAAGATATTTCATATCAATATAAGTACCACGCCTTTCTTGACACACCTTCATAACATTGCCAACAAATTCTTTAGGAATCATTATTTCCACTTTCATTATTGGCTCTTCCATATATTTTATTTCCGTTGTTGGAGGAAGTTCTGTTGGATTGTATAATTCATATACTTCTCCACTTGTCCTGTGTATTTGATAAATAACTGATGGTGAAGTTGTAATAAGTCCAATATCAAATTCTCTTTCTAGTCTTTCAATAACAATCTCTAAATGCAATAATCCAAGAAATCCACATCTAAATCCAAATCCCAAAGCAGCTGACGTTTCTGGCTCATAGTTTAAAGCAGCATCATTTAATTTTAATTTTTCAAGTGCTTCCTTAAGCGGTTCGTATTCACTTCCATCAATTGGATACATTCCGCAATATACCATGGAATTCGCTTTTTTATATCCTGGAAGTGGTTCTTTTGCAGGTGCAGATTTTTGAGTAATAGTGTCTCCTACGTGAAGATCAGAGACTGTCTTTACGCTTGCCGCAATATACCCAACTTCTCCAGCTTCTAAATGGTCTGTTGGAATATACTGTCCAGCACCAAAATATCCTACTTCTGTAACTGTAAAAACTTTTCCTGTTGCCATGAATAAAATTTCATCATTAGCTTTTACCGTACCATTTTTTATTCTAACAAAGCTAAGAGCTCCTTTATAATTATCATATACTGAATCAAATATTAATGCTTGTAACTCACCATCTATATCTCCATTTGGAGCAGGTATATCTGTCACAATTCTCTCAAGTACTTGATCAACATTTAGACCAGTTTTTGCAGAAATACATGGAGCATCCATCGCTGGAATTCCAATAATGTCTTCTATTTCATTTTTTACTTCTTCTGGCCTTGCATTAGGTAAATCTACTTTGTTTATAACTGGAAGAATTTCAAGATTATCTTCTAATGCTAAGTACACATTTGCTAATGTTTGAGCCTCAACTCCTTGAGTACTATCTACTACTAGAATTGCACCTTCACATGCAGCTAAACTTCTAGACACTTCGTAATTGAAATCTACATGTCCAGGTGTATCTATTAAATTAAATTCATAGGTTTGACCATCCTTTGCAGTGTAGTTCATCTTGACGGCTTGTGACTTAATTGTAATCCCACGTTCTTTTTCAATATCCATATTGTCTAGAACCTGAGATTCCATTTCTCTTTCTGAAAGTGCACCTGTCATTTCAATGATTCTATCTGCAAGAGTAGACTTTCCATGGTCAATATGTGCAATTATGCTAAAATTTCTAATATTTTTCTGTTTGCCTTGCATATATGTTTTCCTTTCGCCTATTATTGTATCTGCAATAATTTAAATTCCAAAAAATCAGAACTTACAAGTTTGTACTCTATGCCATCTACAACACCTTCAATTGCATCTCTATGTGATTCTCCATGAAGATGTGCATAAAAGCATCTATTAATTCCATATTCCTTAAGTGTTTTGATAAAATCAATTTCTTCAGGAATATTCTCTTCCTTGTAAAATGGAGGATAATGAATAAAAGCAATAAATTCTTTATCCACGCCATAATTCTTTATTCCATCTTGAATTGATAGCTTAAGCCTATCATTTTCTCTTTTTAAAATTTTATAGTCCTCTGCTACCCTATAACTATTTTGCCATCCTCGAGTACCAACTATAACTTTATCTTCAATCAAATAAGAATTATTGAATAAGAAATCTATATTATTAAATTCATTTTCTTTTAAATACCTTTTCATACTAGTAACTGTTGTCCACCAGTAATCATGGTTTCCCTTTGACATTATCTTTTTCCCTGGTAATTCGTTTAAAAATTTAAAATCTTCGTATGCTTCTGTAATGTATGTTGCCCACGAAAAATCTCCTGGTAAAATTACAGTATCTGTTTCCTTTACCTTGCTTAGCCAATCATTTTTTATTTTCTCTGCGTGATTTTCCCAATTATATCCAAAAATATCCATTGGCTTATCCGTCGAAAAAGACAAATGCAAATCTCCTATTGTATAGATTGCCATTTATTCTGTGTAGGTAAACTACACTCTCCTTTATAAATTTAGATTTTAGGTAAAATCTATAAACCAATTATAGATTGCTATTAGGTCTTTTTCTAAAATGACCATTATACTCCTTAATAGGACTATCACTGAAATCATCTTCAAAGCTCTTTATTGCATCATTTTGAATAATTTCTGGTGCCCTAATTTTTCCATCGTTAAGACTAGTAATCTTATCAAACTTTTTACAGTCTTCAGAATACTCCTTTTTCACACGATCATATTTCTTCTTTTTGGCATTTTCAGAATTATCATTTTTGTAAATAATGTATAATACAATTCCCACTACTAATAGAATTTCAAACATTTCTTCCTCCTTATTTACTGACCAATTTTAAGATTTGGTATAGCATTCATATTAAGTTCAGATCTTTTTCCATTGATGAAATTATAATATCCAGCAGATGCAATCATTGCAGCATTGTCTGTACAAAGTATCGGTTCTGGATAATAAACTTCAACATTATGACTTTCTTTATATTCATCGAATTTATTTCTAATATATGAATTTCTTGATACTCCACCCGCAAGGACAATTTTGTCGAATCCATACATTTCAACTGCTTTATCAACATTTGCCAGTAACATTTCAGTAACTGCATCTTCAAAACTAGCACACAAATCTGCTTTATTTATATTAGGATCTTTGTGATTTAGGTTTATCACAGCTGTCTTTATTCCACTAAAGCTAAAGTCTAGACCGTCGACATGTGCCATTGGCAATTTGATATTTGCACTTCCTTGTTTTGCAAGATTATCAATTTTAGGTCCACCTGGATATCCTAAATCAATAACCCTAGCTACTTTGTCAAATGCCTCTCCAATTGCATCGTCTCTTGTTTTACCCAATATTTCAAATTCGTTGTAATCACTCACTTTTACAAGATGAGTGTGACCACCTGAAATAATTAAACATAAAAATGGTGGCTTTAACTCAGGATATGTAAGATAATTTCCTGCAATATGACCTTCAATATGATTTGTGCCCACCAATGGTTTTTTTAAAACATAGCTTAAGCCTTTAGCATAAGAAACTCCCACAAGTAGTGCACCAACTAATCCTGGTCCTTGAGTAACAGCAATTGCATCAATATCGTTTAATTTAATTCCTGCTTCCTTGACTGCTTGTTTGGTTATTTGATTAATAACTTCGGTATGGCACCTTGATGCAATCTCAGGAACAACACCTCCATATTCTTTATGTATATCTATTTGAGAATTAATCACATTAGATAACACTTCTCTTCCATTTCGTACAACAGAAACAGAAGTTTCATCACAGCTAGATTCAATTCCCAAAATTAATATATTTTCCAATTCTTTTCTCCTCATTTTTATAAAAATAAACTAAACAATGCTGCAACTCCAGAATAGATTAAAGTTGTAGCTCCGTGTGTAAGTGGAGTAACAACGTAATCAAGTATTCCAAACATCCATAAAATCATAAAAACCCAATATAATGTATAGTAATTAGCGGCAAGCCATTCTTTAACATTATATGGTAACAAGTTTCTAAATATTTTTTCACCATCAAGTGGAGGAAGTGGTATAAGATTAAACACTCCAAGGCCAATATTTACAAGTGAAAATAAATAGAAAAATCTATATAGCATTGATAAAAATGCAACGTCAGTTGAGACAAATGTATCGATAGCAAATAATGTAATAACCGATATTATTGCCAAAAAGAAATTCATAAGTGGTCCAGCAAGTGCTACCATTGATTCGCAAAATGCCCTTGACTTATTACTATTGAAATTATTTGGATTAATTTGAACTGGTTTTCCCCATCCAATATGAGTAAACATCATTAAAATAAATCCCGTGAAATCAAGATGTTTTATTGGATTTAATGTAAGTCTTCCTTGATTTCTAGGAGTAGTATCGCCTAATTTATCTGCAGCATTTGCATGAGCAAATTCATGGAAAGATATTGCTAAAAGAACTGCAGGAAGCGTAAGTAAAAGATTTGCAATACCTTGTGGACCCATTGCAATTAATGACCATACTGCGAGAATAATCAATAAACCATATATAATATTTTTATTAAGACCATAACCTGTATTAAAAAACATCTATTATCTCCTTTGTACAAATACAATTTTACTAGAATAATATAACATATATGTAGTTTAATTTCAATATTTTACTCATTTAACCTTTAATGTACTTGCATCTTTACATAATCCATGTTACAATACACGTACTTTTTGATATTGGTAAAATGTGCAAGTTTTACTATGGCCAAGCCTATTTAATATGGTTTTTTCACAATTGTGGAGGTTTTTATTTATGAGTACAAATGAAAATAACGAAAATGTTACTACAGAACTCAAAGTTGCGCCAGTCGTAGCATACACTTCTGAAGGTTTCGAACTCTTCAATCTCGTCGACATGTTTGACACGCGGTTCATCCCTGATGAGATCAAAGAAGATGTGGAGCACTTAAAAAATGTCATCGATGAAAATGAATTTACATTTGTAATTTCAGAAGAAGCATATGCTTACTTATTTTACTGTGCTATCACAGGTTCTCCATCTTTAGATAACATCGCAAATTACAGCGATTTCCATTATGAGAGCGGACGGACTTACCGGATTTTTGAAGATGGAACCATGGCAGAAGTATCACTTTAACACGTGCAAAAACATCATCCACTTCGGTGGATGATGTTTTTGGTTCATATCATAGATTTTTTTCTACTATATTGATATTTCTTTTTCTCAATTCCTCTTCTAACGAATCTGCATCTGTATTGCTGGCAATTATTTTTTCTGTTCCATAGTATCCTGATATAATTACTTTCGATAAATCAAATATAATATTTTTTATCACAACACTATCTCCAATTTTCATTCTCTTTATTTTGTTACAGTATAGTTTAACACTCCTGCCAATTCTGCTGAATTAAGTACGTCCTCATCTATTGTAGCTAAATGCTTTGCTTGATTTCCCTCTGAATCAAATACATCACTGCCATTTACTTCTATTATTAAATCTTTCTTTTCATTTGGAATTGTGTAGCTTAGTATAGCCTTCCAAGCAGAATTATCAATATAATACTTATACTCTTTACCAGCTATTGTAACTGTGCCATCCTTATATACATCAAAATCAGAATCATAAGGCTTTTCATTAGAATCAATTATATCTGAGAAATCAATATTATAATCTGATTCTGTTCCTTCATCGTCCTCTATTGTAATATCTGTACTAAAATATGACTCTGGTCCTGGATGACCTACTTCTTCTGAATCAATACTAATAGTATAGTCATCGATAACAAAACTCATATCATTAAATGCACCTGTTTCTCCATCTGTAGAAATATCACTTCCTGAATAAATATCCTCTCCACCTGGAGCCACGTCTTCCCTACTATTCAAGGTTACAAAAGACACTCCCAAAACTATAATCACCGCTATAGCTGCTATAACTAAAACAATTACTCCAATATTTTTCATTTGTACTCTCCTTTCAAATTATCATTTACACTCTAACATATATTTTATTTTTGTTCAATACAAAAGAAAAGAGATGATAATTGTTTTAATTATCATCTCTTAAAATATGTCTAAAAAATTATTTTCCAAGCAATTTTTTGAAAAAAGCAATAACTTTGCCTATGATTCCCTTTGGCTCTTCTATTATCATCAATTTTTTTTCTTCCTCTGGTATTTTCTCTACTTGTTCATTCTTTAATTTACTTGTTTTGAATAGATCTTCTAGAGAATTTTCTTCTTGCCCTTGCAATTCAATTATATAATTATCATAATATATTTCTTTTAATTCTTCTCTTTCTTTATCATCTTCACACCAGTATTGAAGATTAAGAGCAGCAATTAACGCTAAAGCTTCTTTAGAAAGATTATTTCCTTCTTGAATATCAGGATTATATAATTTATCTCTCCCATCAACAATGTAATCATACACTCTTGTAGAAATCATATTCTTATATTCATCACCTAAAATTTCTAAAAACAAATATACTTCAGTATATGCCTTACTCATCTCTTTAACATTAACCATATAATTCTCCTAACTATAATTGTGTTTCAAATTCTTCTGCTTTTTCTTCTGCTTCCTTTTTATGTTTATCAATTTCTTTGCTCCTTTGTTGAGCAACTACTTGTTTAATATCCTCCGATGAAATAGCACCTCTTGTTATTGTTATTACATTTTTAAGAATCTCTGCTGCTCTTTCACTAGTATGCTTTGGAACACTTGTAACTACATCTAATTTGGTTTCTAACAATTCTTCAGGGACATCTTTTAAGACTTCATTTTTATCATTTCTATATCTAGTTCTTCTTGAAAGTTCCAATACACTTGATGATATTCTTGCATCAAATTCTGGCATTTCTACGCTACCATTTTCTGTAATGTGTTTTCCCGTTAGTTTTGTATACATTATTTCAAGTTTATCATTAGCAGAAACCTTTCTTCCCCCACTTAATATAGTCGTATCTTCAGTGAAAGTGTCAATATCAAAATTAGGATCAACTTCTTCAATTGCTCTAATTGCTTGTTCTCTACTAACTACTTGTCCGCTTTTATTTAATTCATTAAATATATTTGTCAACCCATCATTTGTAAATGAGGCAATGAACGCAGAAACTCTTTGCGGTCCTGTAAGCTTACTCTCCGGATATTTTTCATCAAAATCCAGTGGTATCATTTCTGGATGAGTATAAAAATACTGAAATACAGCTTTCATTTGCCATGTATGTTCATTCTTTTTATTTATACTAATAATTGTTTCTTTTCCTTTTTCAGTAACTCTTCCAAGTTCACCTCTAATAAAACTATCTTGGAATGTTGTCTTTGTTGACCAAAGAGTTGCTATTAAAGGCTCCATACCATAGATTGCTTGTAACATTTTCGAAAAATCAGCTGATTTTTCTTTAACAGTTTCTAACCTTTCTGCATACTCCTGAGAATTCTTTGCATTTTTTAAAGCTGATTGTGCTATTCGTAATTCTCTATATACTGCAACTGGCTCAGTATCTATATATGATTTATCTTCCTTATCTAATTTGGGGTGTTCTTTATATGTTCTATCTATTGCATCAACCACTTCTTTCATATCAGCATATTTAGGTTCTTTAGGATCTACACATTTTATTGCTATTTTTCTTTGTGCTACACCAACTCGTCTATCTAATTCTATAAAAAATTTCTGTTGTTCTTCCGGCTCTAACTCATTCAATCTACTTAATTTATCAATTATTTCTAATTTTTTTTGGTTTCTTTTTGATGTTTTAGCTTCTTCTAATTGTTTATCAGTAGTCTCTATCTTTAAGTCCAATAATTCTCTTTGATCATTATTTAAATCAGAAATATTTATTATCCCCTCTTTTATCAAATCAAGTAAGTCTTGTGGTATATATGCAACTTTATCAGCAAGTCTCACTGCTTGTTGTTCAATTCCTTTAGGAGTGGGTTTTACCCTACTTGTACTATGAGCTAAAATACCAGTTTTTATATATTGTAAAGATTTAGGTGAAAAACTAATTTGTTGACCTTCAGGTATTATACCTCTCTTAGACAATACATCAGAAATGTCAGGTAAGTACCTTTGTATAACTTGTTCTGCAATAATAGCACTCATTTCGTTGTGTTCATAACACATTTCACCTGCAGTTGCATCACCAGCAAGCACTGTATATTCTTCTCCCAATAATTGCCTTCTAGATTCCCTATATCTGTTTATCATGTCTTCATCACTGAATCTAGCCATTTCGTCATTTAAAGCTCCTTCGCCCTCATGGCCAAATGGAGTATGTCCAAAATCATGCATATATCCTAAAGCATTTGAAAATAATCCAGCAATTTCACCTTCTGAAGGTATTTTTTCTCCATCTAAAGTCTTCATCTCCTCTTCAGGCATTCTTTTTCTTAATTCTTCTGCTAGTATTTTAGCAACAAGCGCCACGCCCTCAGAATGGCCACCTCTTGTTGTAGTTTTTACACCATTTGGCAACTCAATATCATTATAAACTTGCGAATTAAAATGTATTTTAGCAAGTTCATCAGACGTAAGTATTCTTGCATTTAATACATTCAACATCTCAGCCTTTATTCGTCTTGCCTGCTCTGGTGAATATTCAGATAGCTTTCTATCTCCAATGGTAACTCCATTCCAAAAGTCAACATCTTCCATTTGATATCCAGCTAGGACTTTAATCTCATAATCTTTATCTAATTTTAATTCACCTGTTCTTAAACGCTCTGCAATTATTTTTTTGGCTTCTGGACTTACACTATCATCTAATCTAGAAATAGCATCCTCTATTTTGTCTTCTGTTAATTGCCTTGCTTCATCTTTAGCCATTTCATCCATTCCTTTCATCCTTTGTTATTCTTTTCCATCTGAATAAATATACTCTTGTATTCCTTCTTCTCCAAATACTTTTATAAATCTATCTATCTTTTTTCTCATTATTTCTTTCTCATTTTCTGTTAATTCAGGACTTTCTTGAGGAAGTCCGCTAACAAGCTCATCAAGTCTATTACTTCCTACAACATGCCCTGCTTTTTTTGATGCTGTAATTACATCTTCACTTACATGAAATAGTAAATCACCACCATTTAAATCTTTTTTTAATCTTTCAACCTGTTTTACTTTGCTTATGGTATCTTGACATACACGAACAACATCTACTTCCGGAATTCCCTGTTTCCTATCAAAATATGCTTTCAATGCTTCATCCAAATCTAAAGGTATACTATCAAACCCAGTTCCAACAGAATCTTCTATACAATTAATTGCAAACTGTTTAGAATCAAGCTTTATTCCCTTTTTCACAACATATTCTGTGATAAATTCAAGTCCTGCCATTCCATTTCTTGGAAAGAAAGAACCTACTGCCATACTTAATAATTCTGTTTTATCAGTATTATAGCCTAAAAAATCTGCAATTCTTCCAGACATTTGTTTTGCCATCAACTGATAACCTTTTTCGCTTCTATTAAAATCAGCATCACTCTTATTTTGTAAACTCTTCCATGCTCCAGTCAACGTATAGTATAAATTCATATTTTTATATAGTTTATTTAATTCTTCTCCTCTAACATCTTCTATATCTATCATATCTCTGTATGAAATTCATACTCTCCTTTCTATAGATTCATCATTCCGTTATACTTATATACTACTATACGATTTTATTCTATCATTCTGGCCCCCCTTTTCAATAAATGTATTTTATTTTTATCCAAAAAGATAAAATATTGTAAAAATCTAATGTGCTTCTTTTATTTGGAAGTACTATCATTTTTCTAGCATCTCTATTTAATGAACACCATATCTTATTTAAGTTGACAAAAGAGGTGATAATTCAAATTATCACCTCTTTTATATTTATACTCTTTGGTTAATCCCTATATTTAAAAACATTATAATCTTACATTTTATCATTCAAAGGCTTCATTGTAGGGAATAGAATAACATCCCTTATTGACGCAGAATCTGTAAGTAGCATTACCAATCTATCAATACCTACTCCAAGTCCCCCTGTTGGAGGCATACCATATTCTAGAGCTAAAATAAAATCATCATCCATCATATTAGCCTCTTCGTCACCGGCTTCTCTTTGCTTTAATTGATCTAAAAATCTTCCTTTTTGATCTATAGGGTCATTAAGTTCTGAATATGCATTTCCATATTCACGTCCTCCTATAAATACTTCAAATCTTTCAACCAGCCTCTTATCAGATGGTTTTCTTTTTGTAAGTGGAGAAACCTCAACTGGGTAATCATAAATAAATGTAGGTTGAACCAAAGTTTCTTCTACAAATTCTTCAAAAAATGCATTTATTACGTATCCTCTTGTTTGCTTTGAATCCTCAATTTCAACATGTTTTTCGTTTGCAATCTTTAAGGCTTCCTCATCAGTTTGAATTTCATTAAAATCAACACCAGTAACTTCTTTGATAGCATCTATCATTGTGATTCTCTTCCATGGTGACTCTAAATCTATATCTGTACCTTGATAATTGATTTTAGCTGTACCAAGAGCCTTTTGGCTAACAGTTCTAATCATATCCTCAGTAAGATCCATCATATCATTATAATCTTGATATGCTGCATATAATTCCATATTTGTAAACTCTGGATTGTGTTTAATATCCATTCCTTCGTTTCTAAACATTCTTCCCATTTCAAATACTCTGTCAAATCCACCAACTATAAGTCTCTTTAGGTAAAGCTCATTAGCTATTCTAAGGTACATATCTAAGTCAAGAGTATTGTGATGAGTGATAAATGGGCGAGCTGTAGCTCCACCTGCAATTGTATTTAGTATCGGAGTATCAACTTCTAAATAATCATGTTCAACTAAATAGTTTTTTACTTCTGTCAAAATCTTACTTCTAAGTAAGAATGTTTCTTTAACTTCCGGATTAACTATTAAATCAACATATCTTTGTCTATATCTTAAATCCACATCCTTAAGTCCATGAAACTTTTCAGGCAAATCTCTAAGTGATTTTGTAAGAAGAACTACTTCTTTTGCATGTACAGATATTTCTTCTGTTCTCGTTTTAAATACAAAGCCCTTAATTCCAATAATATCACCAATATCAAATGTCTTAAAAGCCTTATAAGCTTCTTCTCCAATGTCATTTATACTAACATAGCTTTGAATTCTACCTTTGCTATCCTGAATAGTACAAAAAGATGCTTTTCCCATAATTCTTTTTGCCATGATTCTTCCAGCAATTGAAACGTCCTTTCCTTCATATTCACTATAATTATCTTTTATATCTTTAGAAAACTCAGTTCTATCATATTTTGTAATTTCAAATGGATCTTTTCCATTTTCTTGAAGTTCTTTAAGCTTATCTCTTCTAATTTGCATAAGTCTATTAAGATCTTCTTCTGTTTGCATAACTGCATTTTCATTGTTTTCTTCGTTCATTTTTATAACCCCTTTAAATTCAATTTACGCATGATATTATATAACACTTTCAAATAATTGTAAATAAAAAAAGGGCAAAAAAGTGCTCATAAATAAGCACTTTCGTTATTTCTTGTTTTATAAAACTAGTCATCTATTCCTCTATGATCGTCCTGTTTTTTTTTGTACACCCTTGGTACATAATCTTTCCACTCGCATCCAAACTTATTTATTAATTCATCAGGAGTCTTCTTTTTAAGTACTTCAACATATTCTGTAGAGGAAAGAAATGTATCTTTTGGAGCAGAAAAGATTGGATATCTTTCATTTTCCATCATAAAATCATTCACATCTTGAAATTTTTCTGAACTTTGTTGTAATAATTCTCCAATACCCTCAGGAGTATAGCCCAACATTCTAAATGATGGATATCCATCATCTCTTTCTAATAGCATTCGAACATCTACTGGATTAATGTCATCTAACCTTTTAAATACCTCTTGTCTTACCTTTAAAGGCAGATTTTTAACAAGATAATCAATCTCTCTATTAGTCATAATTAATTCCTCCTAAAAATACTAAATATTTTGTTTAATATTTTCTTTATAATTGACTCTTTGTGTGGAACAAGTTCATTTGATTCTTCTTCGTTTCTTTCTTTTTCTTTAGCCTCTGCTTCTGCTTTTCTCTCACTAAATATCTTTTCTATACTATATTTTTCAGATAATTCTTTTTGATAGTTTTCTTCATTTTCGTACATTTGAGCTATTAGTTCTTTTTTTTCATTCTGATCTTTGCACCAGTAATTAATAAAAAGCATGGCTAAAAATGCTTTAGTCGTTTCACTTAATTCTTGATCTTCAAGCGGAATATCTGTTCTAACTGTTGAATGATAATTTTCCATTTTATTTTCTTGAATCAGCTTTCTTAACTTTTTGTGAATTTTATTTCTTTCTTCTTCATTTAATCCATTTATAATTACATCAATATCGCACAATGTTTTTCTATACTCATTGGTCATTTCTTAAATCTCCTTCCTCTCGCGATTGTTCTTGCGTCGGCGTTGCCATACCTCTCGTTTCTGATGATACTTTTTTGAAATCTTCACTTCTTGCTTCCAAAGCTTGTGACTTAACTCCAGCAAGAGTAAATATCTCTCTTTCTTTCTTTGCTGAGAATGGAATATGTCTTTTAGCCATATCCTCAAAACCTTTTTCAACAAGCCATTCTTTTTCTCCTTTAAACTTTGGATCTGTAATCTTCGCATAATACATCATAGCATATGTTTCTATCTCTTGTTCATATTGCTCAACCGCATCTCCAAATCTTTCATCAGACACTCCACAAGCCCTATTTCTTATTGAAGCAGCTCTGGCTACAGTTAATCCTTTTATTTTTGCTTTTTCTTCATCTGATAATTCCACTGTAGCTTGGCCAGACGATTGATCATGAACTTGTTTTCTCCTTTCGGTCATTGATTTTACCATACGTCTTGTCAATTGAACTAACTTAACCACATTATGTCTAATATTGCTGGTTCTACTATCTATTCTTTTATATACATCTTGATATACTCCATCTGGATCATCTAGTCTATCTTCATAATCTTTTCGATATTCCTCCGGAATATCGTCTAATGCAAAGAATTCTTTTGTTGTACCTAAATCTGTTCCTCTTGCTGTCCTTGCTTTATACTGCTCTTGATTTCTAGAACTTGTTTCGTGTAATCCGTCAATAATCACATGTATTCCACCAGCTCCATTTACTTCACCACTTGTTTTTATTGTAGTTCCTCTACCTATTATGCTTGTACCTAATGTAATTCTATCTTTTTTCCCCGACTCTTTTTTAATTAATTCTGCATAATTACCATATACCTCTTTTTCAACACCATATTTACTTTTGAATAATTCATCTGTTAATTCTTTCTTATCTCTAGCGAAAATTCCTTCAGATGCTGCTGTATATATCAATACTGTTGTCTCTTTTTTTAATTTCCTACTTTCCAATTCCTTTTGTAGTTCAAGAATTTCTTTTTCTGAAACAGCACCAATAAGAACTGGTCTATCACTTTCTAATGCTTCTATTGCATTATCTATAACTGCTTTTCTCTTTTCTTCTTGAGTCCTAAACATTGTCTTTCCTTGGTCAATTCTTTGTCCTGCTCCTTTTGGAGGGATTTCATATATATCACCTTCATTTTTACTAACTTGGTAATTTTCTTCAAGTTCAGCTACAATTTCTTCGCTATTCAATCCTAAAGTACCTGATACAAAATGTTTACCTCCATTAAAAAATTCTGAAAAAAAGCTTTGAACATTTAAAGTGTCTAGTACTTGTTTTTCTTCTGATATCTCTCCTATGTATTTTCCTTCTGATTGTAGCTTTATTTCCAATGCTTGTTTTACGCCTTCTGGTAAATCTATCGCTACTCCAGATGCTCTATCTTCTGATACCAGCGTTTTTCCACCATCTAATATTTGATAATCTCTATTTTCCTTGTATACAGTATCAACAACTAACGCATCATAAACATAATCAAATATTCTATTTTTATCTACATCTGGGTTATTTTTAAATAATTCCTCAATTTTACTTACTACAGCTTCTCTACCTTTATTGGTAAAATCAACGTACTGATTTGCATCATCCATTATGTACAAACCTTCTTTATCTACTCCTTGTAGTATTTGATAAGCTATTTTTCTTTGTTTAATAGCTTCTGCTTTTTCTTTATCTGACATTTCCCTGGTTTGTTGCAAAGGTCTATATGAATCTAGTAGTACAAAATCAGCCTCATCTGCCAATAATTCTCTTTCAATTCCTGGTTCTGGCTTTGGTAAATACCCCTTCATAGCATGCTGCATTAACGTTGCATTGTCAGAAGATATTAGTGGTGATTTATACGCTTCTTCTAATAATAGTCTAATCTCTTCTTCAGATTTTCCCTTAAATGATTTTACTTCTTTTTCGACTTTTCCTTCTTTATTTAGAATTGCTCGACCTGTCGTAGGATCCATTCTAGCTCTTGTAATTCCCTCACTTGAAATAAGACAAACTTTATCAGCTATTCCAACTCTATCATAGAAATCTAATTTATCAAGTGCTTCAGCAGCTAATATTGGCGTTGAACTTGTTAAGAAAACTTGCTTACTTGGATCTCTAAGTTTTACATACGCCGCAAGTGAAAGAACTCCTGTTTTTCCTTCTCCACATCCCATTTGTAAAGATTTACCTTCACCAACAGCATTACCAGCAGTAAGCACTGTATCGAAAGGAATGAATTCTCCTGCCATTTCTCCAAAATAGCCTACTATATACGCTAAATCTTTATCATCATTACCTTCAATTTCAACAAGTGCTTCCTTTAGCACTTCTGCTGATTTTTGTCTTCTTTTATTATTAGCTTCTTCAACTATACCTTTATATTTTGATGATCTTTGCTCTTTATCTGAAAGCCAAGCAATATACTTTTTATCATCGTCATAAAACATTTCTGCTACAATTCTACTAAAAACTTGCCCATCCCTTTCTTCTTTAGGAATAGATGCTAATCTTTCTTCTAGATATGCCTCAGGATTTTCTATTCCTAACCTTGATAATATTCCTAAATAAATCCCTTTTGTTTGTTCATATTCATCTTCATTAAATTTAAATGCTCTAACCGCCATTTTATCCTCCGTTCTTTTATTTATTTTTCTTAAATATTCCTTTAAAGAATGCTACAATTTTTGCAAATAATCCCTTAGGCTCATCAACTACTATCATCTTGCTTTCTTCAAGTTCCTTTTCTCTTGCTTCATCTCTTAATCTATTTGTTTTAAATAAGTTCTCAGGCGAAGCTTCTTCTCTCAGTTTTTCTTCTTTGATAATTTCATTTTCCTTCCATTTTTTTCGTAAAGCAGATCTATCTTCATCTGTTTCACACCAATACTTGTAACAAACTAAACCTATCAAAGCATGTGTCTCTGGTGTAAGTTCAAGTTCATCTAATGGTTTATTGTAATCAAAATTGCATTCATAATTTTTATCACAATTATCCTTAAAAAAATTCATCATCTTTGAAGGAATCTTTTTAATACTCTCATCATCAAATTTTTTTATGTAATGTAAAAACTCTGTCATCGCAATTGCATCTTTTTTTGCTATCATCTATTCTCTCCTATTTTAATTATAGTTCCATAGAAGAATCTTCCATCCCTTTCGAACTATCTTTACCTAATATTTCTTGCACTATACGTCCTGCTACTTCGTCTACTTCTCTTCGGGTCGTTTTTGTTCCTCTTATCACGTCTTCAAAAGGCTTTACATGGTCGCTAGATTTATATTTTTTAGAATTATAATCCATCATTTTTAATCTTCCTTTTTTTGAAGAAGAATTTTGTTTTGTCCCTATGGATCTTCTAACTGTTTGTGCCAATTCAGAATCTATAAAATCTTCATGAAGAATAGTGTAATCTGAATAAAGTTTTGGAGCTAATTCTGGTGAAAATCGTTTTATTTCATTTTCTGTCAATAAAGAATTTATCCATGAATCATCATATTTTTCTGCTACTTCTGTCCATAAAGGATTTGTCCATGAATCATCATATTTTTCTACTACTTTTTTTTCCAACGGAATTGGCTTATAACTTCCTATAAATTCATCATCTGTTGTTGCCATCATACTTTTTATATCATCCTCATCTAATAAACTCTCGTAATCCATACCCTTCAAATATATAGTTGCACCTCTATCAATTCCTTCTCTAATCATATTTCCTAATGGTGCATCACCGTCAAAAGCAATAACTCTACAACCTTCTTTTCCTAGTATACTGGCATCAAATGCCTTGTATGTACTAATACCTTCTTTTGAAGCTCCATCACACGTTATAGCCGAAATCATCTCATCACTTGCTAAATCAAATGCCTGTATGATGTCCCTTTCCTCAGTTTCATCTTGATAAGGTAATACCATTCTCTTTTCAGAATTTTCTGAACGTTTTATATTTTTAGGCATAACAGCAACAACTCTAAATTCAGTTCCTTTTTCCTTTAATTCTTTTAATTTTTTTAATAGATATCCTTCCTGGGCATTTCCAGTATGACCTATTACAAAGCATACTTTTTGAGGGTCAGCATTCTCAACTAGAGCATCTATTACGGCTTTATCTCCTTCACTTAATTTACTAATAGTTGCCTCCCTTTCTTCTCTAACCTCAGATAATCTTGCCTTTCTTCTTTTTGAAATTCTCTCACTTTTACCATTATCTTGTTCATCAGCTTCGTAATCTTCAATATGTTTATGCGTTGAGAAACTTCCACCTGCAATAACTATCGGAGTTTTTCCACCCAAAACATCTTTACCATCTACTATTTTTCCTTCAACTTTTTTTTCTATTTCCTCATCGCCAAAAGCATCTTTTAAATCAAGTTCTCCAGTAGTCATTGTTTTTGTGTATTTGTCTTTTTCGCTTTTTGAAAGCTTAACTGGTTTTCTTTCTTCCGCCTGTTTAATTGCTCGGCTTTCAGCTTCTACTATTCTTCCAACTTGATCTTTATCAAGTTGAATTAATTGAGCTATATACTCTATTTCATCCCTTGTAGTTGTGCCATAAATTCCATATCCGTCTGTTCCAAAAACTACTCCTATTTTATCCTTTTCTCCGTCTCCAGCTCTAGTATATACTTCAATTAGTTCTTTGAATGTCTTTAATACTTGCTCTGGAGCTAAATTGTTAAGTCTAACATTAGATGAAATGTTAAATTCAACAATCACGCCTCTTTCTGCCATTCTTCGCATGACACTCTCATCTTGTATAGGCCCATATAATCCGTGACCTATTCTTATCTGTGGATATCTCAAATCTAAATCTGGATTTTCTTTTTTTAATTCTTCTATTCTTTCTCTAGCCTTTGTAAAATCGAGTTTTCCATCTTCTCCACATATTTCTCTTTTTACATCTTCCTCAGATTTTTTAGTTTTTTCCATATATGATTTAATGAAGGCTTTATCAACGGCATCTATAACTTGTTCTATATTTTTAACATTTGCATTATTTTCACCAGCATGTACTCTAATTACAAAATTAGGATTATGATCAATAGTAAATCTTGCTAAGTTTGTTATAGTTTCAGAAAAATGTGCTGTTTCATTAAGTTCCTCCCCCATAAAGTCAACTCCTGTACAGCAATCCAATTCTGCAGAATCAATAACACACTGAACCGCTTTATCAAAATCTTCCTGAAAATCAAAATTTCTTCTTATAGCTGCTAAGTATTTTATGGTAGGTCCTTGGCGTTCTTGTTTAATATATTCAAGTACGGACATTTCTTTTCCATCCACCTTAACTTTTCCAGTCATTGCTTCAATAAATGGACCAGATTTTCCTGCATGTTTTGCAAGAGTGGCCTGAGAAGTTTCAATATGCTCAACTCCACCTTCTTTTGCGTCCTCACCAATCATCAAGTGCATGTCTTCTTGTAGGCCTGTTCTAAACCTTTTCGCCATAGATTTATGGCCTTTGCCTCTAATTTCTTTGTGAACAGCTTTTATTCTTTCCAATTCTTGAAGAACTTCAATTGCCTCATATGATAATCCTTCAAATTCTTCATTTTTCTTATCTGCTTGATCTCTTCGTATTTGAGAAGTAATAGCTTCAATTTCTTTTCCTGATGGAACACCAAATTCTTCTCTGTCTTTAGTAAGTTTTTCTCTTTTTCTTTTATTCTTTGCCTTGTCGTCTTCCTTATCACCTGGACTATCAAGATAATATTCCCCTGTTAAATGAACTTTATCCTCGTTGCCGCCAAGTGATGGTTTTCTACCATTTCCTTTTGTAAAAGGATCTCTTGCATCATAGACTTCTTCAAGATTTGAAAATACAGCTTGTCCTTCTATAGGAATACGCATACTTAAAGAAATCTTTCTTAAATTTTCTGGGTTGGTTATTATTTCATTTAATGGTACGCCTATCTCATCATGTAAGAAATCCTTGTCAATCTTTCCTTCATGTGCTTGTTTTAATATTTCCTCATAAGCAGAATCAATTTCTTTTTTAGACGCACTTCCATTCTTAATCTTTTCTGCAAGTTCTGGAGAAACTAGTTCTCCAACTTTATTATTTTTTCCTTGTTTTTCACTTATTTGTGACAATATGTCTCTTTTTAAATCATCTGATAATTCAATGCCAAACTTTTCGATTAAAAACAAATCATAGTCAACACCATGTCTTATACCTAAGGCAATTAATGTGCTTGGTCTAAGCATTCCAGCTAAGTGGTTATGAAGATCCGTTCTTCCAAAAACTTTTGCTGGGCTTTCTTGTCTTTCGGCTGCTGATTGAGATAGCACTGCACCTTCAACTGTAGGATTAAAATCCGTTTTTTGAGCTAACATAGTTTTTGTAGTAGCATACATCACACGAGTAGGCATAATTACACCTTTTTCATAAGTCGAATCATCCTCTGGAAGAAGAGTTTCTGTATTCAATGCCACTACTTGCTCTGCTCCAAGCTTAATAAGATAAAGACCAGTGTCTTTATCTGGTTCAATTTCAAAAGAAATATCTGAGCCATCAACTTCAGCATCACTAGGTACTAGTTTTTTTAAATTTGATTGTAGTTGAGAGTTTTTTTCATTATTATGTGTTTTTATGGTTACCTTTACCTTATCACCCTCAGCCCTATCTATTCCAATTATAATATCGCCTTCTGTATCTAACTTGGCTATCATTTTGAATCTCCTCTTTTGTTATTCTTACCATCCAATCTATAGTTCTATTATTCCATCACGCTTGGGAAAATACGTGCTCTGACTATCTTTATATACACATCCAATTAATTGACGTGGTGCATCTTTAATGCGTTTTCTTGGCGGTAATTCTCTTAAATCTCTTAATATTTTTACCATTTCAGCGTGATTCAATCCTTCAAACATTTTCCTTTCTGAATCATATTTCTTCATTGGATCAACGCCTTCCATTCCTTCTTCTTTACGTTCCTGAGAAAATTTTTCTAGCATAGTTTCTACTTCATTATCTCCAAATGAATCGTATAAATATCTCACCTTGTTATCATAAAGAGCAGCTAAATCTTTTGGTAAAACTGTCATTCCAGAAAAACTCAATTCAATAATATCGCCTGGATTTTCTCCTTTTTTTGTTGGATCAGTACCTCCAATTGCTACTCTACATAAAGCACAATATCCATTATCAAATCCATACAAAGTTGCTGCAAAAACGTCATATGGAAATATTTTTCCTTTTTGTTCGTGTAAAATTCCCTCTTTCATAACATCCTCCATTTTTTTGCATTATATGCATAATCAATCAATATTATTATAGTATAATACTGCTCTCAAATCACAATTGTTATTCTATCTTATTCAAAATGACAAAAAAAAAAGATAATGTATTTAAGTTGTAACATTTTCCATTTTAAATACTATCTTCCTTAATGCTTTTTCCTATTTATTTTTTTAAAATCCCCAGATCTCTCTTCTCTGTTGAACTATAGTCCAAAATATGCTATACTAATATGTGTATAGCAATTTATTATTCAACAATTGCACGTATACGTGCAGAAAGGGGAAATGATGACACACAAAAAAGAACGCCATAACAAAGTACGGTTTCACATTCTTTTGTTACTGTTAATTATTCTGGTTTCAGGTTTTTCAACAGCTATTCCGGTGGCAGCCCAGACTCGATCTGTAGGAATGATCTCGGAATCACCTTACAGTAAGGAAGTAAAGATAGAAAGTAGATATCTTAAAGTTACTTTCCAGAATGCTTCCATCGATCATCTCAGGCACACAAAATACACCTCTGATCATTTGCTTATGATTGGTCCGTATTCATACGAGCTTCACATGATTAACGGAAATATTTATATCGATATGTTTCCCACTGGAGAAGCTGGTATGGATCTTCCTGCTAGGGGCTCTATTCCTATCGAGTACCCTTATCCAGCCGGAAACCACTTCCGTCGAAACAAGAAAGATCTCTATTTCTACGGATGGGTGGTAAACCATACGAGTTTTCATGGAGCACATGGCTATACAGTGCATATTTTCCAGACATTTGATGGCCAGGGCGTAGCTGTGAAAACACGTACCAGAAAAGGCGTAAAAGAGGCTATCGTAACACCATTGATTTGAATCATCTTTAGTATAGCCCATTGAACGTGTCATGCCAGCCAACAAAGATATAACTATCTATGTTGGCTGGCATTTCCAATTTATTCTCTATTATTCTATTACTGTATCTTCAAGATTACGCTCAACAAATTTATCGTCCTCTTCATATACATATCTAATAAAACCTTCCATTACTCCCTTAATTCTTTTATAGTCACTTAGTTTCCAATCTTTTTTTCCACCGTATTGTACGTATGAAAAATCATATTCGCCTCTATTTCTTCTAATTGCAATCAAATCGAGTTTTTTAAACAACTCATCTATATCTTCTTCACTCATACCTTCTTTTTCTATCATTTCACTTAAGCCTTCTTCTATAGTTTCTTTTTCATATTCATAGTCATGTACTATAGAGACTTTTTCATATTCTCTTCCATACTTACTTATCATTGAAGCTGTTTTAATCATGCTATCCACTAAACCAAGGTATTCAGAAATTTTCTTTTTTTGTTGTGGCGTAAGCTTTTCAAAAGTTTCACATTCCATTTTTGCTTGTTCTAATTCTGCTAATTTTCTATCTATTTCAGCTAATTTTTCTTTTAGTTTGGTAATATCTGCTTCTTTTTCTTCTTTGTTGAAAAATGTATATTTAAGCCTCTTTTCTTTTCTTTCTATTTCTTCAATTAGAGCTGCCCTTTCTCCTTCTATTGGTTCATATTTTTGTGCTAAATCCTCATATCTATCCCTATAATATGTATTATTAGGATCAGTGAGCATCTCATCAGTCAATTTAAGTCCATTAAAAGTATCAGCCGCATGAAAGACCACCATTGAACTTTTGTCTTTGTATTTTTGTAATCCTGATACTCTTGTACCATCAGTAGTAACATATGTAAAATCACAATAATCAAAACTAAAGTAGTTCATGCCACCTAATGTTACACCCATTTCGACAAGTTCTTCCTGCATTTTCTTTCTTTTCGCATTACATTCTTCAATTAAACTCATACATTTTTCTGCCTCTTTAGCATATTTTTCTCCTTTTTTTGCTTTCATTTCTCTACAGTAAAAGTCCAATTTTAAAGCAAATTCTTCAAGTCCCATCCCGTCATAATACATTATTTCTCTCATAACACTATCGATGTATGGTTTTTCAAAAGAATATCTTGAATCACTTCCATAGTATCCTTCACTACTATTTGATTTTCTAGCTTCTTCTGATTTTCTTTTTCTACTTCTAGCTGCTGCCATCCTTTGTTTTCTTTTATTTGCTGCCACAGCGGCAGCTGCTAAGAAAATACCAGCTCCCATTATTTTACCTCATTTCTTAATAAATTATTGGAATAAACTAAGAAAATAAAAAGCCTATATATAAACTATATATAGACCTTATTAACCAATATATTCACGCTCATTATATATAGCTTATCCCATATATAATGAGTCTCATTTTTTAAAATAAATCCAAGTGAGTATTTCACCAGTGTTGTTGAATTTATTCCATTTTTACATGGTAATTACTCCCTCATTACAGTTTCCATTATACCATCATTATGATATTATGTCAACTGTATTATGTGAATTTATTAATTATTCATATGTATACCATAAACCATCATTTTTTAGTTCTTTAATTTTCTTTTGATGTTCTGCATCTGTTTGTGTAAAATAAACTTTACCGTTTTTGTCAGCTACAAAAAAAAGATTATCTGTCTCTTTATAGTGAATCGTTGCATCAATCGCATCTAAACTTGGGTTACATATTGGACCTATTGGAAGTTTTCCAATCATGTTTGGCCCTCTAGTATTGTATGGATTTTCTGTATTAAGCTCTTTCTTAGTTAAATCTCTCTCACCCATGTCAACTTTAAATGCATAATATGTTGATACATCACTTCCTAGGCTCATTTTTTTATCTAATCTATTCAAAAAGACTCCAACAATCTCGGCTCTGTCTTCATTTGAATTACCTTCAAGTTCTGCAAGAGATGCTAAAGTAAGTACAGTGTGAACATTTATCTTTTTGTCCATTATCTCATCTTGATATTTTGACCAATTCTTTTCTGCATGATTTAAAATTGTTTCAAATATAGTTTTTACATCTACATCCTTGTCCTCAAAAGTATATGTATCTGGAAATAAATATCCCTCCAATGGATAATAAATATCTTCATTTTTTATATCATCAGTAATAAACCAATACTTATTAATAACAGAATCTATATATTCATCATCATCTAATAAGTCATATACATCATCTTCTGTATTATTGGTATTTTCCGCAATCTTTTTTGCTATCCATCTAACGTTCTTTCCTTCAATAATTGTAAGCTTGACATCATCTCCGGCATAATCACCATTCTCTATATGTGACAATAATGTTTTAAGATCTTCTGACTTATATAAATCATATTTACCTGCTTTAAGTGAATCTAGCTTATGCAACCTTAAATATATTTTTGCAGCAAGTTTACTTTTCAATAGACCTTTTTCTTGCAATAAGTTGATAACTCTGCCACTATACATTCCGTCCTCAACCACAACTCTTACTGGCTCTGTACTATTCTTATCAACTGCGCCTATACCTGTAAAATAAATACCAAAGCAAACGCAAATCACTACAATTATTAATCCAATTAGTATTTTTATAATATTTTTCATATTCCCTCTATTTTTTTATTTAAATAATTTACCTTATAAATTATATTATATCCCAAAATAAAACGTCAATAGCATCTTAGGGCTCAAATCATTTTTCATGAAATTTTCACAAAATGCTTTTCAATATAGTCGTTTTATTATATAATCACCTTGTATAAAATTAAATTGAGGTGATTAGTATGTGGAAGTTTTGGTTAGTATTAAGTGGGCTTTTCTTAATAATAGAAATAATTAATGTTAGCTTTCTTATTTTTTGGTTTTCACTAGGCGCACTTCTAGCAATGATAGTCAGCATTTTCATTGATAATTTTTTTATCCAAGCTACAGTTTTTTTAGTTTCTTCAACAATACTATTATTTGCTACAAGACCTGTAGTGAATAAAATTCTTCCAAAAGATTCATTTATAAGGACGAACTCTGCTTCTGCTGAAGGTAAAATTGGATTAGTAATAAAAGAGATAGATCCAGTGAGTGGTACAGGTCAGATAAAGATTGGCACAGAAGTATGGTCTGCAAAGTCAGAAGACGAATCTGTAATAGAGGAAAACTCAAAAGTTGAAGTTGTTAAAATAGACGGTGTTAAAGCCGTTGTCAAAAAAATTTAATTTACACTAGTCATTAATTTTATCAAATATATAAATTATTAAGGAGGAAAGAATTATGTGGTTACTACTAGTTTTATTCATCATTATTTGCATTGTAGCATTTAACACAATCAAGATTGTTAGACAATCAGAAGTATTCATTATTGAAAGATTAGGTAGATTTCATAAAGTTTCTGAAGCCGGTCTTACAATTATCATTCCATTTGTTGATACTGTTCGTTCAGTAGTTAGTTTAAAGCAACAAACAATGGATATCCCTCCACAGGGAGTTATCACAGCAGATAACGTTACGATCACAATTGATACAGTTGTGTTCTACAAAATTACAGATCCAGTTAAAGCCGTATACGAAATTCAAAGTTTGAAAAAAGGTATCGAATATTTAGCTATCACAACAATTCGTGATATCGTTGGTAAAATGGAACTTGATGAAACATTCTCTTCTAGAGATTTAATCAACGACAAATTAAGAGTTATTCTTGATGAAGCTACTGATGCTTGGGGATGCAAGATAGACAGAGTTGAAATCAAAGATATCACTCCACCAGCAGACATTAGAGATGCCATGGAAAAACAAATGAACGCTGAAAGAAATAAGAGAGCTCTTATTCTTCAAGCAGAAGGAGAAAGACAATCTGCAATCACTCTTGCTGAAGGTAGAAAAGAAGCTGCAATTCTTGATGCAGAAGCTGATAGAGAAGCTAAAATTAGACGTGCAACTGGTGAGGCTGAAGCTATTAAACAAGTTGCTGATGCTAAAGCTAAAGAAATCAGTTTGGTATACGAAGCAATAAAAAATGCTAGTCCAGACGATAAATTAGTTCAAATTAAATCTTTAGAAACACTAAATGAAGTAGCAAAAGGAAGCGCAAATAAGATATTTATTCCATTCGAAGCAACAAAAGCATTAAGTTCACTTGGAGCAGCTGCTGATATTTTAAAACATAAAGATAAAGATCCAAAAGAAATCAAAAAGCCACAGTAATATAGTGATAAAAAGAAGCTGAAGTTACAAAACTTCAGCTTCTTTATTTACTGGATTCTTCCCATCTTTTCATTCTAATATCCTTGTACTTACTTAGTATCTCCATATATTTTTCGTAATCTTCTTCCCATAACATATCTGGAACTTTATCAAAAGCATCAAATATTGTATCTGCTTCTTGCAAAAACATTAACTGTTGCTGAGGTGTCAATTTTTCGTATTTCTTAGAAAAAGCATATAACTTGTTAAGTGTATCATTTGCTTTTATAAATGACCAGAAATCTTTTACTTCTATTCCTGCCATCCTAATTTGCATAACAGAAAGTGCTGCCAAAAATATAATTATTAATATTAAAAACCCTATTATTATGAGAAAAACCACGTTTTTACCAACCTTTTTCTTTTGCTAAAAATTGATGTAGCATGACATCATACTACATCGAAAATTATAACATATAGATTTTTTTTTGGCAATATATTATCTGAATTGCAGGATACATGTTTCCATGTCAAATACTTACACCATATTTCGAAGTACTTTACAATTGGTGTTAGCTTATGGCACTAGTTAAAAAACGCAAATGACACAATCATAAAATACATTGAAATTGAAACAGCATCTACGATTGTTGTAAGCAAAGGTGCAGCCATAACTGCAGGATCCATCTTTAATTTCTTCGCTCCCAGCGGAAGTAATCCGCCTATAAGTTTTGCTGCAACGACTGTACCAAACAGAGAAAGAGACACTACAATGCTTGTTTTAAGATAATCTTGTTCACCTCTATATTGAATCATAATTCTAATGCAATTTACTATTCCCAATACTAATCCAACAAGTATGGATACTCTTAGCTCTTTCCAAATTACTTTAAAAACATCCTTAGTTGAAAGCTCGTCCATTGCAAGTCCTCTTATAATAAGTGTTGATGTTTGTGAGCCACAATTTCCTCCTGTTCCCATTATCATCGGAATAAATGCCACTAGTAACGGAATTGCAGCAATTGCATTTTCATATTTTTGGATTATCATCCCTGTAATTACTGATGAAAACATTAAAAATATTAGCCATACTACTCTATTTTTTGTGTGAGTAAATACACTAGTTTTAAAATATGATTCTTGATCTGTCGTATTGATAGCAGCCATTTTTTGGAAGTCTTCTGCAGTTTCTTCTTTCATTACGTCAATAGCATCATCAATTGTAATGATACCAACAAGTCTATCTTCCTTATCTACAACCGGCATAGATACAATATCGTATTTTTCAAAGCACTTTGCAACTTCTTCTTGATCTTCAAGTGTAGAAACTTTAACAATATTTGTATCCATTATATCTTTAACCATCTGATTTCTATCTGCAATAAGTAAATCCTTGATATCAACAACTCCAAGAAGTTTTCTATCTATGGTAAGAACAAAACAGTTATATAAATTTTCTGAATTTGTACCTGTCTTTTTTATTCTTTTAAAGCATTCATCAACTGTCATATTTTCCTTTAGATCCATAAATTCCGTTGTCATCATCGTTCCTGCAGTATCTTCAGGGTACTTTAATAATTCATTTATAACTTTTCTATCTTCTGGCTTAGTATTTTTTAGAATTCTTTTTACAACATTTGCAGGCATTTCCTCAATTAAATCAACCGCGTCATCCATATATAGCTCGTTCATAACGTTTTTTATTTCTTTATCTGTTAAGTGACTGATTAATCTTTCTTGCTCATCTGTGTCTAGCTCAACAAAAACCTCCGCAGCTTTTTCCTTTGAAAGTAATCTATAAATTATAATTAACTTATCTTCCTCAAGCCTATTTAATATTTCCGGAAAATCTGCTTGATTAATATCTTCAAGATATGTATGTAAATCTGATATTCTTTTGTTTTCTAATAAATTGTTTATTGTGATAACAATTTCTTCAATTTCCATGAAACAGATCTCCCTTCTTTTAAATATGAATTAGAGTACTTGCTAGTATGAAAAATAATAATACTGAGCACGAATCTACTATAGTACTAATGAGCGGTGCCGCCATTATTGCTGGGTCTAGCTTTAATTTCTTAGCAAATATAGGCAACGTACATCCAAGCGTATTAGCAAAAATAACCACAAAAAAGATTGACATAGATACTACCAATGCTAGTTTATTTCCATATTCTAAGTTGTGATACTGGACAGCAATCCTTATTCCATTAAGTACTGCTAGTGTTAAACCTACGCAGGTTGCAACCCTTATTTCCTTCCATAATGCTCTTAAATAATCTCTTGTCGAAATCTCATCAGTTGCCAAGCCTCTAATTATTAACGTAGAACTTTGTGAACCGCAATTTCCACCCGTATCCATGAGCATTGGCATAAATGCAACTAATATTGGAAGTGTTGCAATAGTTGCTTCAAAATTATTAGTTATAGTTCCTGTAATTGTTGCAGATAACATCAAAAATAATAACCACATAATTCTATTCTTTGCATGTGTAAAAACCGAAGTTTTAAGATATGAATCTCCTGATGTAGCACTAATAGCAGCCATCTTTTCGAAGTCTTCCAATACCTCCTCTTGCATAACATCAAAAGCATCATCTATTGTAATAACTCCAACCATTGCATTTTCCTTATCAACAACAGGAATTGCAATTAAGTCATACTTGTCAAACATTTTAGTAACTTCTTCTTGGTCTTCAAGAGTAGATACCTTAATAACATTTGAATCCATAATCTCGTTCATTTTCTCGTTAGTATCAGCAAGAAGAATGTCCTTAATATCGACAATACCAACTAATTTATTCTTATCATCTAAAATATAGCAATTGTATACTGTTTCTGTTCTAATTCCTTTATTTTTTATTTGAACAAATGCATCATCAACTGTCATATTTTCTCTCAGCGCTACATACTCTGTTGTCATCAAACTACCAGCAGTATCTTCTGGATATTTTAGTAATTCGTTAATTACTTTTCTATCAGAAGGCCTAGTGTTTTTCAGAATACGCTCAACTACATCCGATGGCATTTCCTCAATAAGGTCAACAGCATCATCCATGTATAACTCATTCATAACGTTTTTTATTTCTTTATCCGTTAAATAGCTTATCAATTTTTCAGCGTCGTCATGATCAAGTTCTACAAACACTTCTGCTGCTTTATCTTTAGGTAATATTCTATATACTAGTTTTATTTTTTCATCATCTAATTCTTCAAATATTTTCGGGAAATCAGCACTATTAATCGTTTCAAGATATTCTTTTAGGTCATTGATTTTTTTAGCTTTGATAAGTTCTATAACTTTTTCAATTACAACTTCTATTTCTTCCATGCCTATCTCCCTTCTTTTACTATATTACATAATAATTTTAGCATATTATTATTAAAAATCAATAACTCGACCCAAATTATTCAACGTAACGCCATTGTTGACTTTTTAGCATTTTTCTTTTATACTAGTTTTGAAAATATATGTGAGGTTGAAAAATGGGAAAATTAGAGATTAGAGAACCAACGCAAAAACGTTCAATCGAAAAGAAAAATAAAATCATCGAAAGTGGATTTAATCTTATTTGCAAAAAAGGCTTTCATAATACCAATACAGCTGAAATTGCAAAAGCTGCTGGCGTGTCTACAGGTATTGTATACCAATATTTCAAAGATAAAAGAGATATCTTTATGTATGGTATTGAGCAATATGCAAAAAATCTTATGTTTCCTATAAATCAGATTTCGCTTAAAAAAATAGACAAAAAAAACATCTATAACGAAATAGAATGTGTTATAGATGATTTAGTTAAATTTCATGCTTCAACAAAATCTTCTCATGAAGAAATTATTGCAATTCAACATTCTGATCAAGAAGTTGATGAAATTTTTCATAGATATGAACTGGAAGCATCAACTAATTTTGCAAATTTTCTATTAGATAATAACATTAGTTCTAAAAACATCAACGAGAAATCGCATTTCATTCTTTCAATAATGGATGATTTCTGTCATGAAGTTGTATACCATCGCCATGACAATTTAGATTATAGCGTTATGAAATCTTTAGTTATAAATACTATTGTTAATTTGCTTGATTAATTTCGCATTCTATTAATTCATATTCCTTATTTTTTATATTATAATTTAAAGAATATTTTTTAGGAGATTGGACATCTACCCTAAAATCCATTGGCCCAATGGATTTTTCTATTGATAGATTCTTTTCTCCTTTTTTTTCTCTAACTTTCCAACTGCTTTTAACTTTTAAAACATGACTCCCCGGCGTTACACAGACAGCAGGAATCCCGACCTTATAGTTGAACATTTTAACTTTCAAGCCATCTATCTCCATAACCTCGTTCTCTTCTGCATAGTTTTCATCGGATTTATGTATGTTAGCAAGTTGTATAATAACAACATCCTTATTGTCTTCAACATATTTATCTAATTGCTTTTTATTTTGATGTCCAAAATACACCAAACATAGACCTACACATGCAATCACAAATATGACAATAACATAAATGCTCATACTCTTTCTCCTTCGTATACTTCTTGATAATTATTTTACATCTAATTTTTTTTTATTTCAATCTTTTCGATTCCACATCTTTATTCGGGCCCAGAACAAAAGGGGACATTTTCTCAAACATAAGTGTGTAACTCATTTTCGTGTCCCCGTTTTTGTTCTACGCGCCAAATTTTACACAGTAAAATTTGTGTGCATTGTCGCCGAAGGCTTTATTTTATAGGTAAGTTCGAAGAACTTTCCTATAAAATAAAAAAGATAGCAAAGCTACCTTTTTTGGTGGTCCGAGGTGGAATCGCCTAGCCGCGTCGGGAAAAGTGTCCACTGGACAGTTTTTGCCTTCGGCACGTCCTTTTCGATTCCACATCTTTATTCGGACCAAAAAAAAAAGATAGCTCCGCTATCTTTTTTTGGTGGTCCGAGGTGGAATCGAACCACCGACACGGGGATTTTCAGTCCCCTGCTCTACCAACTGAGCTATCGAACCATACCTATGACATTTATATGTCTTTATATAAAAAATATCTAGTAACTGGTGTTGTTCAGACTAGATATTTTGGCGACCTGGAACGGGCTCGAACCGTCGACCTCCGCCGTGACAGGGCGGCATTCTAACCAACTGAACTACCAGGCCATAAAATAAATGGTGGGCGCTATAGGGATCGAACCTATGACCTCCTGCTTGTAAGGCAGATGCTCTCCCAGCTGAGCTAAGCGCCCGTCTATTTCACTGACGAAAATAATTTTACTATAGATAAGTTAATTTGTCAACCATTTTTTTTAAAAAGTTTATCAAGATTTGTAGGTTAGTCAAACATATTATCGAATATATATTAGTATTATTATTGCACCCCATAGAACAAAAGGGGACATTACGCAATACTGAATAATAATATTTTTCGTCAAATGTCCCCGTCTTTGTTCGCAGTGCGCCAAATTTGCG
>OCVV011358171.1_pt1 | contig 86917 bp, 131 predicted proteins | sample 1539721 | NCBI WGS metagenome assembly OCVV01 (sample SAMN02144230, study PRJEB22623) | gut metagenome | biome: sheep rumen | host: Ovis aries | place: New Zealand
GGATGTTATATTTATTTTGGTATACCAGAATTTGTGTGGAAGGAATTATGTGAAGCACAAAGTAAAGGAAAATACTTACGAGAAAACATCACAAGAAATAAAACAATTAAATATATGAAATTAAACTAAATTTTTATCATACTACCTATAAAAATGGCTTAGTTTTAACGAAATTAAATTTTAAGCCATTTTTATTTGTGAGTTATATAAAATTATTATTAAGGAGTTAAATATGGAATATAATATAAAATTTAATCGAGTTATTTTATTTGATGGCTCTTACTGTTTACATAGAGCATTATCTGTACCCAATTATTGGGATATGATTAACTCAAAGGGTGTTAAAACAGGTGGAATTTTAGGTGTTATAAAAACTATTCTAAAAGAACTAAAAACATACAATTATTACCCAATAGTTGTATTTGATGGGGGATTATCATCAAGAAGATTAAATATATTTCCAAACTACAAAAGAAATTTGGAAAAACAACAACTATTAGAAAGTGTACAAGAAAAAACGGAACAACAACTTATAGATGAACAATTTATGCAAGAGTATAGAAATCAAAGAGAATATTTAATAGACTTATTGCCTAAATTAGGTATACCTACTATTAGAGTTAAAGATTGGGAAGGTGACGATATTTTATATATACTATCTAAAATGTGTTTAGACAGTATTGTAGTTTCTGATGATAAGGATTTAATTCAACTTATTCATGAACCTGAGATTGGTGATAATAGAATTTGTAATATTAGACGTGCGTTAAATGATGAATTTTGGACAATGGATACTCTAAAGGAAATGAACTTGAATATAAAAGACTATATTGGTTGTAAAGCTATTATTGGTGATGCTAGTGATAATATGGCATCAGCTTGCTATCAAGTTGGGGATAAAACAGCTATGGGGTTATTAACATTATATAGAAATATACTTGAGGATGATATAAATTGGCCCGAAGATGAAAATACTCTTAAAAAAATATGTGAGGATTATAATATACCAAAAAGAAAAGCATATCTTAATTTTAATGAAGAGCAATTTCTCAAAAATTTATTATTAACAGACCTTAGTCTTGTAGATAATGATGTAAATGAAGGTATAATTAAATACATACAAGATATTATAATTCAATGTGATTTAGTACAAAACTACGAAAAAGCTAGTGAAATACTTAAAAATTTAGAAATCAATACAATAAATGCAAATGAAATTAAAAATACAATGCTATGGCATAAAAATTTTTTAAGCTTACAAAACATTGATAAAACTAAGGATATAGCTAAAATAAATAAACCAAAATCTACATCAGATTTATTATTTTAGCATTATTAAAGAAAGTTAAGATGTTATATATAATTAGGTACAAATTTATATAAACTTTTTGCAAGTTAAGTTTGAGATTTATAAACAAGTACCTAAATATAATATGCGACTGGGGGTTTATGTATGTTAAATATAGATAGTATGGAAAAATTAAACATGTTAACTAATACATACAATAAACCTCCCATTATTAAAAATAATATAGATGTATCGTCTACAATTAAAAAACAAGCTTGGTATTTTGAAGAAGCTATAAATTCTAAAGTTATACAAATTTTAGTTAATTATAAACAAGTATTTGAAACTTATGATATAGCTTTTGAAGATTTAAACCGAGCTGTTTTTAGTTTATATTGGTACTACAAAACATTTAAGTGTAAATCTTATACAAGGGTTCCAAATAGATTTATTGTGGATGTATCTCAAACATCTAGGAGAAAAGTAGATTTAATACTATCTCTACTAAGTGCTACAGATTTATTTGACATTAAATTAGAGCAATTTTATATATTGTATAAACCTAATATCGATATATTTAGCTGCGATAAATATATACAAAAAAGAATAGAACAAACACATAAAAGTTATGTTTATAAATTGGAATGCTTATGTTCAAATAAACAAAGTGTATATTTTGATGATTACAACAAGAAAATTAAACATAATCATCTTAAAGAAAGTATCCTTTGTTATATGTTTGCATATAGTGAACTTAATAGTGATAAAGTTTTTTATAAGACAAGAGTATTTGAAGATGGACATCAAATACTCTACTTAGAGTGTCCAACAGAATTATTAGCGTATATACACAATACAAAACCAGACAATATTAGAATGTACATGAACAAACTATGTAATGGGTGTACATATATTAAAAGACACAATAAAGTATTTACAGATGAACGTGTAGATAAATATAATAAAATTAAATCTAAAATAGTAAATCCAATGCACTATTTAAATCGAGACTATAAAAAATATACACTAAGTAATTGGCAGTACATGAATGATAGTACTGGATTATCTTGGGAAAAAACACACCCAAGAATAACTAAAGACTCATATATAATATTTTTAAACAACTTTAGAAATTGTAGAATTGGCAAAAAAGTATTATCAACTTATGAGAAATATAAACAAAGTATTATAACTCAAAGTCAATTTATAGAAGTTTACAAATTTTTAAATATAAAGAACGTATATAGTTTACAGTGTAATGACAATCTAAATAATACAACCCTTCAATCATTACAGTTTGATATGAACAACAAGCTAAGCAAAAGAGATATAAATAAAATAAACCAAATGAAAGCTACAACACCTGGGGTTGGAGTGTATTATAATAATGATAAACCAAATGATTTAGATGATAAAATATTTAAACAAAGAGTTAAACTAAAGTCAGAAGATATTAACAGTATATATTCTTTTGATATAGTAATGACAATAAAGAATATAAAATATAGACTAGAAAATGGTAATAAAAAAGATTTCAAATATTACATTAAAATTTATAAACAATGTGTTCAAGAGTTAATTAAGAGAATGGTTAACTCTTGGGAATTTACTTTAGTTACTAATGTAGAAAATATTAGAGTAAATAAATTTAAACAATGGCAAATAGATAAATACACATTAAATGAATACAAAACTATCAACGAGTTATTAAAAAATTATTTACCTGATTATTATGAGAGCATTTATTCGGAGTTTTTAGACAGTACACTTAGTAGATATAAACACTTAGAGTATTTTTATAATAAATTTTACAATTTAGTAAGTTCTCAAAATGAGAATATAAACAAGCAGTTATTTTTTAGAAAGTTTATTAGAAATTTAGAAAATTCAGAAATTTATAAAAATACATCAAATAGACAAAATATACTTATAAATTACTCGGATAAAAATAATCCAACTACTTATAGTTTAAATCCTTATATAATTTATGAACAGTTTAAAGTAGCAAAAACAGATATAGAAAAACAAAAAGAGTATGAAAATATAGTTATAGATAAAAAAAGTTACTTTGATATTCACAGTTGGAAGAATTATTTTGAATATGCATATAAGTTAACACAAACTTTGGATACTAAACTTGTAGATAAAATAAAGAAATCTCTAATAAAATTTAAAATTAAACACTATGGAGAAAATATAGATACATTAAAGGATTATGTTAGAAAATACGAACAACCATTTACAACTCAAAAAGATTATGACAATTATAAATATAGTATTTCCTTATTTGGTAAAACAGGTACAGTTGTAGAGCAACAAATAGAAGAAATAAAAGCTCAAATATTTGAAAAGGAACATAGTAAAACTTTGTTCTACGATAATAATATTAAAGCCAATGTAAATAATTTCTTCGAGGAATTTGGTAGTATACTAATTACATAAATCATTTAAATGTTCTTGAGGAATAATAAAATAAAAACACGTAATTCGTTTTTAACCTTAATTATATTCTAGTAATAAGTCAAATTACTAATAATAAAAACGTAAATTGTGTTTTTAATAAGTGGAGTTTAAAAATTTAATATATAAACTCCACTATTTCTGTTTCTTAAAGATTTAAATAAATTTTTAATACAGTGAAAATTACACCAAATTAAACTAAAAATGATATAAATTTTTAAAAATATTTTTTAAATTTTTATTGTAATTGTAACTTTATACAAATTTATAACCGTATTATATAAATGAAACAGGTACACGAAAGTACAGATGTTGGAGTTTATATACTTTATTTTATATATTCTCATCGTTATTTAGTACATAAGTGTAGTTGTTTAATAAAATTCTAAATGCTAAAAGTGTGAATATCTTTAAATCAAGTATATTCTAAAAATTAGCATTTATTTAATATTTTGAATTAACTAAATATAATTCTCTTCTCTAAAGATATAAAATGTAGAGATTATGTTGTGTGACTTAATATGTGTTTACTTGTATGACTACAAATACTTTGATATTAGGTATGTTTTTAAAAATTCTGCTCACCCTCATCCCTTCTTTGATAATTTGCCTTGTTTAATTATTATATCTTAATCTCGTACGAGATTCGATTTTAAAGCATTTTTGTATAGAAATAATAAACTTATATTATTAAGTAATTTTTCAGCATTGAATCGTGAATGTAATATATGTTATTATAGAGATGTTATAAATATAGTAATAAATGATGAAAGGTTGTGTTAAATTACATGATAGAGAATAGTAATATATACTCGAAGTTTAAGTATGAACCTAGTATATATCAAAAACAAATCATTGATAAAATACTTAATACAAATGAAAATTTACTGGTAAATGCTAAAGCTGGTAGTGGTAAAACTTCTACATTGTTAATGATAGCTGAATGTTTAAAACAACAAAATAAAAATAGCTTATTTTTAGCGTTTAATAAAAGTATTGTAGAGGAATTAAAGTTAAAAGTAGATACCTCTTACTGTAGTGTTAAAACTTTACACAGTTTGGGTTTTTCTTATATATGTAGTTATTTATATTCTAAATATAAAACTGAATATAAGTTAGAAGTAGATTCTAATTATTTTAAAGATATAATTAGTTTTTATTTTCAAGATATTTGTGGTGAATCGTTTAGTCGGTTCTTTGGAAGCATCTTTTTGTTCAAACTTAAAAGAAACAGTAGCTTTGAAAAGAAAGTTGATTGATGTTATTGAAAATGTATGTAACTTTTTAAGATTTTATAATATAGATTATTATGATACAGAAAAAGTAATTGAATTAGCTGAGGATATAAGTGATGAATGTAAAGATTGTAATTTATATGGTATAGATAACTATCCTGAAGTTATTAAAAAATCTTTAGATAGAGTATTAGATTTATTTAATAACCCAGAGTTTGATGGGGATATACCTGTATATAGAATAAATTTTGTTGATATGATATGGTTTCCCAATATATTTGATATGAGGTGCCCTTATTCTTATAGAAATACAAAAAACATTCTTATTGATGAATCTCAAGATATAAACATACTAGAGCAAATTTTAATTAAACGTTTTATTAAAAGTAATAAAGATACAAGATTTATTTTTGTTGGGGATAAATTTCAATCTATATATGGTTTTGCTGGAGCAGATGTACATTCCATAGATAATATCACAAACAATTTTAATTTAACTTCTTTACCCTTAAATATATGCTATAGGTGTCCTAAACACATAATTACGTTAGCTCAAACAATAGTACCGGATATTGAATGTAATCCAACTAGACAGGATTTAGGTAATATATATACATTACCTAATTCTGAATTATCTCACTATTTACAAAACGATGATATTTTAGTACGGTAGAACAAATAGCGATTTATTAAATTTATTTATTGAACTAGTACTAAAGCAAAAGGTATCTGTTAAATTTTTAAATACAGAGTTAGTTAATGGTGTTATAACTACTATTAAGGATGCTATAGGTGGTTTATTAGCTAGATACAAGTTATCTGATAAGTATTATGAAAGTATAGTACAAGAAGCTGAAGATAAACCTTATTTATTTAAAGGTTATCCTTATGAAACATGTTTAAAAGACATTAAAAATAATAAATTTAGTGCTTGTAAAAACGATAAGGTTATAACAACTTTAACTTTAAAAAATGCTATTGATGAGTATAAGTGTTTAGAAAATTTAAAATTTGCTGACGTTTTTGTTAAGGAACAATTATCTAAGTCTCAACCTTATGTTCTACAGCAGTTAACAACTTTAGTTGATGCTATTGATTATTTTATAACATTGTTTAAACAACAGAATAGATGTGTAGGTGATACTTTAGATAAATTTGTAGATTACGTTGCTAATTACATAAAAGCGAACGATAATAAAAATGTACCAAAATTGGCATCAATACATAAAATGAAGGGTAGCGAAGCAGATAGAATTTTTATATATAACTATAATAAATTTCCTTATACTTGGGAAGACCAAACAGAAGAAGATAAACAACAGGAGTTAAATCTACAGTATGTTGCTATAACTAGAGCTAAAAAATCATTATTTTTATGTGTAGAAGATAAAAGTGATAATACATACAGTGATTTCTGCAAAAAATTATTAAGTTCTAATATAACATTTAACCGACTATAAGATGTTATTATTATAAGGAGGTATTATTTAGTGGAACTGGAAAATAAGCTACAAGCACAAGATGTTATAAACACGTTAGGTCAATTAGACACATGTTTACATTTGTTAAACAGTGAAATTAAAATTCATCCTACAATAACATCTTTACAAGTTATAAATAATTATATGTTGGATTTAAAGAATAATTTAGAACAACAAATTACTAATTATGAACAAGCATGTGTTGTTTTAAGTAATACTATCACATCTCTCAAAAGTTTGATAACAGATATAAATAAGGATAGTGTAAGAAATAAACAACAAGTTATTAAATTAGTTCATAAAAGAATAGATGAAATATTAAACGATAATAGTTTATAAATAAATATATACGGTGGCGGAATAGACAATTAACGATTTATTCGTTAGTTGGTAAAACAAAAAGGTTGAAAAAACTAATTTGTAATAGTAGACGCAAAATACAAATTTACATAGTCGCAACAGTTAACGGTTTGATAGATGTGTGGGGGAGAGCCTACGTGCCGAAAAAGTTGTACCAGGGTGACGTCGTTAAAAGTCTAGTGTAAAGAAAAACTATTATGTTAGGTGCAAATCCTAACCCGTTTATTATGTTACAAGTACAAGGAGGTAACACATGAAAATTTTAATGTATAGTGATATACATATAAGTAGAACTAGTTCAATATTACCTATAGGAAATATGGATAAATATACATATAGACAACAGATGATAATTGAAACAGCAAAACTTATATGTAATATAGCTGAGCAGCAGGATGTAGATTTAATTCTTAATTTAGGTGATACATTTGACCAACACACTTTAACTAGTTATGATGTTGAGGTGGCAAGTGAATTCTTTAAGCAATTTAGACTTTTAAATAAACCTCATTTAGTTTTAGTTGGCAATCATGAAATGATAAATAAAAATTATAATGCAGTTAAACTTTTAAGTAATATTCCAAATATAACAGTTATAGACAAACCTAGCACTATATCAGGTAATATTATAACAAATAATACTGACGATAGTAATTTACAATTAGCTTTTTTACCTTATAATAATTTTAAAAATATAGTAGATATACCAAAAGGAGATTTTCTTATATCTCACAATGATATACAAGGTAGTGAAATTAGAAGTGGTATAAAATTACCTGAAGGTTTAAGTTTGGAGCAATTAAAATCATATAAATTAGTATTCAATGGTCATATACATAAATCTGGAATATTTAGTAATATTGTTAATGTTGGTTCATCCACAACGCATAGTTTTAGTGATGATAATGATAGTTTACCTAAGGTTTATGTTTTTAATACAAATACTTTAGATTTAAATTCTTTTGTAAATAAAACGTGTCCTTTATTTAGAACGTTTAAAATACAGAGTTTAGAAGATTTAAAAAATTTGTTAACAAATAATTTAGATTTAACTTATAAGTATATATTACATATAATTAGTCCATATAGTATAAAGGATGAAGTAAAACAGTTATTGAATAAATTGTTGGTAAGTCCAAAACATATATGTGATGACATAGCTAAAAATGATACTGATTATAAAGTACAATTATTAAACTACAAAGTAACTACTTACTTAACCGAACAAGAAAAACAAGCACAACAACAGGATTCACAACCTTCAGAAAATGTGTCTAACACAACTAATTTGGATATTACAAGTAGTTTTAAAGAATTTTTAACTACAGTTGATTTAAAGTATCCAATGCAGATGTATATGGATGTGTTAAATGATGATGGAGGTGAAGTAAATGCACATTAAATTTAAAACTTTGAATATACAATGTTTTAGAAGTATTGAGTCAGCTACATTAGATTTACAACAACAAGGTATATGTATAGTTAGAGGAGTTAACAATTATGAACTAAATGCTTCATCTAATGGTAGTGGTAAGTCTTCTATTTTTGAAGCTATAATATATGCTTTATTTGAGGAAACTAGTTTTGGCGATAGAGATGTAAGCAATAGACTTATGAATAGTATATGTATTGTAGATTTAACGTTTGATGTAGATAATGTACAATATAGGGTTGTAAGACACATTAAAGATAAAAAAGCTACAGTTTCCTTATACAAACAAAATGAAGATATATCTGCTAGAACAAAAACAGATACAAATAAGTTAATACTAAGTGTATTGGGTGTTAGTAAAGATATATTTTTGGATAGTGTTATATTATCCCAAACTACTAATTGCAATTTATCAACGTTATCTCCAACTGCTAGAAAAGAGCGTTTAGAGTTTTTAACGGGTACAGACAATGTAATTAATCTATATAAAAATGAGCTTAAACAAAAACAAGCTAAATATGAATCTAAGTGTGTACAAGCTCAGTTAGATATGTCTAAGATTAATGGTATTATTGAAGCTAAAAATAATGAAATTGAAAACTTTAGAAATAAAATTAAACAAATAGATTTAGAGTTAGAAAAACATAATTTATTAGGAACTCAAGAGCAAATAGATTTACAGATTGCACAGTGTACAGATAAAATTGATAGGTGTAATTTAGATATACAACAACTAAATAAAGTTATTGATAAATATAATAGTGATATACAAAATGAAGAAAGTAAGTTGGAACAATTTAATTTCAAAATTGAGGAAGTAAATAATCAAATACAACAACATAGAGATAACTATAAGGATTTACAAAATAAAATAGATAAATACAAATCTGAAATGATGTTTATCAATAACAATATTTGTAAAGTTCAAAGTCAAATATCTGATATAAAAAATAGTGATACATGTCCTACTTGTGGTAGAAAGTATGATAATGTAGATGAACAACACATTCAAAGAACAATAAATACAAAACTAGATGAAATTGATAACTATAATAAACAAATCGAAACAATTGAGTTAAATATAAGAGATTTGAATGATAATATTAAAAATGTTGAAGATGATATACAAACTTTAAAATTATCTCTAGATAATTATGTAGTTCAACAACAGGAAGTACAAAGTGTTATTTCGGATATTAAAACTAAAAGTAATTCCAGTCAATTGGATATACAAGAAAATTATAATACTATTTCAAATCAACAACAACTAATCCAACAACTTAATAATAAAAAACAAGAAATAAATAAAATTATAGTTAATAATAAACAAGAGTATTTAGATTTAATTGATGGCTTAAATATAGATATACTACATTTAAATGAAGACTTGAACCGATATAAACAAGAATTTAATGTAAATAATGATTATATAGATGTTATTAAACATATAGGACAATTAGTTACTAAAGAGTTTAGAACGTATTTATTACAAAATAGTATAAAATATTTAAATAATAAATTATTACAGTACTCTAAATGTTTATTTAGCAATAGTACAGATATAATTCATATAAATTCAGATGATAATAAATTAGATATTTTATTAGGAGATGCTAGTTATGAAAGTTTGTCTGGAGGAGAGAAAACTCGTGTAGATATAGCTTTATTGTTAGCACAAAAATCTCTAGCAGATAATTTGGGTGATATATCTTACAATATTATAGTGTTGGATGAGATGTTAAAGTACTGTGATAGTACAACAGAGTTAAGTATTATTGATTTATTAGTTACAGAATTAGACGACGTTGAAAGTATATATATGATAAGTCATAAAGAAATTCCTATTGGATATGATAAACAAGTTATAGTAACTAAAAGTGAACAAGGGTTAAGTAGTGTTAAAGTTATATAGGAAGTGAGGTAGATTTGCAAAATGAATACTTTAACTATTATTTGTACTATTTTATCCTTTATTAGTTTTATTAGTGTAATAGTATTATATATTGTTATAGTAAATAAGACAAAGCAGGATAAATTAGTGGACAATACTCTAGAATATATTGTGAAGCATTTATAAGATGTTATTAAATTTATAAGGAGTGATGTTAGTAATGCAGTTTTATGTTAAAATTTATAATACAACAACTAATGACTTGGTTGGTTATTATAAGGAAAAAGGTTTAAATAATATATCTAAAATAAAAAAGGGCATAAAACTTTGGGACACATACACGGAAGCTTATAACGTAGCACACACCTTAAACGATAGTTTTGTACGAGACAATGATGGACATTACTATACATGTTTGGCAGTTGTGTATGGTGAATCAAGTTTATGTGCTAAACAGAAAGTAAATAATAATATACAAAGTGAGGAGGAAAGAAGTAATGAAGTTGGAGCCTTTATACGACAAAATTATAGTAGAATTACAGAACATACAACAGATTAAATCTGGCTCAGGTTTAGTTGTTACAAAAAATATGAGTATTTCTAAAAACACAACCATGAAAGGAACAGTAGTAGCTTGTGGTTGTGGTAGATTATTAGCTAATGGGGATGTAGTACCTTTAAAAGTTAATGTTGGAGACGAAGTTATAATTACAAAAATGAGTGGAGAAAGTTATGAGGAGGAAGGTAAAGAATATACTATTATCTCCGAATCAAGTGTATTAGCGATATGTAAACTGGAGGATGACAATAGAAATGATTAAAATAACAAGTGCAAGAGTTAAAAAGTTAAATACAAACGATGATAAATTATTAGCTGTAGCTAGTATACAACTAGATGATTGTTTAGTTATACATGATTTAAAGTTATTACAGTTAGATGACAGAAGGGTTGTAAGATTTCCCAATAAAAAAGTATATAAGTATACATTAGATACAACTGAGTCCGATTTTGTTAAACAGTATGGATTTACAGATGTAGTACATCCATCAAACTCAAATTTTAGAAAGTACATAGAAACTGAGTTATTTAAAATATATGATGGATTAAAGAACGAGGAGGAGTAACATATTGAGAGTTAGTCAACTTATAAATGAATTAACTAGATTACAAAATTTATATGGTGACATAGATGTTGATTTATATATGGAAGATATAGATGGTATATTTTTACGGTTTCGATGAAATAAATGAAGTTGATGTCAGTAAGAATTGTGATGGTAAAGTTATGTCTCTATATATAGCACATATGAATAAAGAGGAGGAATTGGAAGATTATGAATAAAATTATTAAATATGATAATGAAGCTAAAAGTTCAATTATATCAGGTATAAATGCTGTAGCTGATATTGTTAAAACAACTGTAGGTCCTAAAGGAAGAAATGTTTTAATTCGTGAGCAATTAAATCCACCTATAATAACAAATGATGGAGTTACAATTGCTAAAAGTATACAGTTAAAAGATAACGCTGAGGATGCTGGAGCTGCTTTACTAATTTCTGCAGCCAATAAAACAAATGATGTAGCTGGAGATGGTACTACTACAACTACAATTTTAACACAAGCTTTAATTAACAATTATTACGAATTAGAGAAAGAGATTGGAAACCATAATGTAGTTCAAATACAAAATGAGATGCGTGAGGCTACAGATAAAGTTAGTGATTATTTATTAAATATAGCTACACCAGCTAACGATATAAATAGTATTAGAAGAGTAGCTACAATTTCTAGTGGGTCAGAAAAAACAGGTCAACTAATAGCAGATGCGTTTGAGATGGCAGGAGAGTACGGTTCTGTTATTGTAGAAGATAGCAAAATAAGTGAGGATTACTTGGAACCAATACAAGGAATGAAGTTTGATTCTGGAATGGTAACTAGTTACTTATTAAATGACAGAGCATCTATGTGTACAGATTGGAAAGATGTGTATATACTAATTGTTAAAGATAAAATAGATAATGCATCTGAGTTATTACCTATACTAGATATATGTAATACTAAGGGAATTAAGTTACTTATAATGTGTGAAGATGTTGGTATCGAACCTTTAAATATGATTCTAACAAATAAAGCTAGAGGAGCATTATTAAATGTTGCTATAGTTAGATTACCTGGATTTGGAACATTGAGAGAAGATTTATTAAATGATATAGCTATAGCAACTGGTGCTACAGTAATTGGTCGTGAAAATGGAACTACTGTTAAAGATATTACATTAAATGAGTTAGGTTTATGTGATGAATTAGGTAAGTGTGATGAAGTAAAAGTTACTATGGATAGCACTGTAATTAAATTCTGTGATACTGGAATGAAAGGTGAATCATTATTAGATTTACGAAATACTCTAGTTAGTGAATTAGAACAACAGTTAAAGCTGGTTAACGAGGATGAAAAAACACAATATAGAAGAAGAATATCAAATTTAACTAGTGGTATTTCTGTTATAAAGGTTAGTGGTAACTCAGACGTAGAGATAAAAGATAAAAAGTTAAGAATAGAGGATGCTATAAATTCTGTTAAAGCTGCAAAGGAGGAAGGTATTGTTCCTGGAGGAGGATTTAGTTTTTTACTAGCTTATATGAATGATGGTTTAGATTTAGACAGTACAAACGGTGGTAAGGTTGTTAAGAATTCATTATTAGCTACTACAAAACAAATTGCTGAAAATAGTGGTAAAGATGGAAGTAGTGTTATTTTAAATTGTTTACGACAACAAAAAGGTTATAATGCTTTAACTGATACATATGAAGATTTATTGTCAACTGGAGTTATAAATAGTGTTAAGGTAGATAGATATAGTTTAATTAACGCTAGTAGCGTAGCATCTACTGTAATTACAATGGGTGGACTTGTAGTACAGGAAAATGAAAAGGACCAAAATGTATTACAACTTCAAGGTCCAATACCTGGTATAATATAAAGTGTTTTTGAGATGAGGTAGATACAGATGGAAACATCAATATATTTTAAGTGTTTAAAATGTGGCAGAAATTTAAAAACACCTGAGACTAGAAAAAGAGGTTATGGTTCTATATGTTGGCAACAAATAAAAGGGGAAATGTTAAAAAAGGATAACCTTTTAACTAACTTGAATAAAAATGATAAGGAGTAGGGATTATGATTAACATAGTTTTAGTTGTTTTAATTGTAATATCTATTGTATTGTGCACAGTTATTTTTAATCTAAAGTGTAAGTATAATAATTTACAAGGTAAGTACATTACACTTAGAGCGAAATATACTAGTGTAAAAGATAAGTTATCTTTAATAGATTATTATACAAATCAGTATAATTATAAGAAGAATATTTATATAGCAATGCGAAATATTAGAGATACACTTTATGATATAAAGGATGAGGAGACAAAACATGAGTAAACCAAAAATAGAACCTAATTTAATATTATGTATTATAGTAGATTCGTATAGCATAATTAAATTGTGTATTAGAAATATTGAAGGTGAGTTATTATATATAAGCAATATTATTGGGTTGGGTTTATCTCAGTATGAAATAAGACAACAAGTTTTAAATAGTATTACATCACTGTTAGATAAATATCCAATAGATACCCTTATAATGGAAAAAACGAATTTATTTACGGATGGTATAACTTTTAACCCCGATTGGAGAACTTATAGTAATGTACTATTGAATTACAGTCTACAAATAACTTTGGACGATAATTTTCATAAAACATTTAATAATTTTCTTGTTATTCCAGGTAATGATTGGACAAAAACTGTATTAAACAATAATCAATTAAAATCATTTGATGCATATAAAAAACATATACTTTTACAAACTGATAATTTTACATCAGAACAATTTAATATTTTTCAACAAAACAATTTTTATAAATTACTTTGTTTCTCGGAGTGTGTTCACTTTACTAATTTAATGAGTACTAAATATCTTATAAATAAAGGAGATTCGAGTGAAGAAGAGTGAATTTGAAAAGAAAGTGTCTAAAATGTTAAATGAAGAAGAAACATTTTTATTAAGTTTAATTTTGTTAGCTCATTTACATACAGATAAGAATTATTCAAAATTAGCTGATTTAATATTTCTTTTTGATAATTATAAAGGTTTTAAACAGTTTATTAAGTTTTATTCTGGTCAAAGTATAGATGTACCCACTATGTTAGAGTTAAAACAGTGTTTGAAGTTATTAAATTTATTTCAAAATGTTTATATAGATGGTAAGGATTTAGATACCTGTTACAATGATTTAAACATTCAAAGTTTGGGTTTGTCTAAAGACTACTGTTCAAATGAATTAAGTAAATTCTTTACAATACTAAAAAATGACAATATAATAACTTTAAATAAGTTAAAGAAGATTACAAAATCCTTTAAGTAGTTTATGACATTTAAGATTAGCTATTATTATGTTGGAGGTTATTTGGTATATGAGAGTTAAAAAGCATTATAGAATGAGTATATCTACAATTGATAGTATATTAACAGATTTAAATTGTAATAGAATTGTAGATAGAGATAGATATTTCAATTATTGTGTTAGTAACCGAGTACAGAAATTACATGATTTATATAACTCTAAATTAGATAAAATTTTATCTAGTATAATACTCTGTTGTCGTTTTGATGATTTACCTGTGTCTATAATAGCTAGTATTACATATTCTATGACTAAAGTAGCTAATACTTTAAATAAAGGATTATTATTGATGATAGGAGATAGTAATGTTACTGGTAACAAAAATAGATAATGAAGAAGTTGTTAATTTACAAACAGAGTTTAAAAATAAAGTATTTTCTATATCTGTAAATCCAGGTGATATGGATAGCATGATTAAAACAATAGAACAAATAAAGTCTTATACTTTACAATATGATTTATTATTTATAAATAAAGAGCCTTATGTGTTAGCTTGTTTAGATAAATTACATATTACATATTACATTACAGACGATGTTGTTGTATCAGAGGATTCTTTTGATAGTTCAAAAATATTGTACTTAAATAATAATTCGTTGAGAGATATTTTATCTAATTATTTTCCTTGGATAACTACAACTAAGTCTTTAACTACATCCTCAAAACCTACAAGTGGTGGTTTAACTTTACAAAAGTTATCTGAAACAGATGTAAATATAACTGAAGCTGATGTAAGGCAAACAAAACTTATTGAAACTAAAGCTAAAGTTGCTATGTATTTACAGGTAGATATGCACATTAAAAGATTATATAAACTTTTAAATGCAATAAATTTATTGGAAGATGAACTATTAAATAGAGTATCTACAGATATTCAAACTGCAGATACAGGTAGTTTAATACAAGTATCTAAGTGTTTAAATGATACATTGACATCTATAAATAGTTTAATAATGAATATAGTGAATAATGAAAAAATTCAAAACTTTTTTGTAATAGATAATTCTAAAAATGTTAATATTGAAGCAGGTGTAATGGATGTAGAGAGTAGAGATAAGTTACGTAAAGCTATGGAAATTATAACTCAAAATTTGGATTTATTTAAACAAGGGAAAATAGATAGTTTAGTTGACCCAAATAGTGTTATAGAGGTGAAACAAGATGATAGTAAAACCTAGTCAGTATGATATTGATAATATAAATGATAATGATTTATTTTATGTGTACAAACGTAATATACGTTATAAAGTATTAAGATTTATTCTTAATAAGTTACTGTCTACGCCAACTGTTGTAGTTACATATAATGGAAAACAATATAATCAAGATGATTGTATTATATTTCGTAGTTCGGACTTGTTATGTCAACAACAATTAGATAATGTTATATGTAATGTAACGAAGGGTAAAATTTTTAAGAATACTACAACAACCAAATTACCAAAAGTAACTGTAACTTTATACAGTATTAACATAACTTTTAAAAACGGTAATATATTAAGTATACCTATAAATAAGATACAAAACAGTATAAATAAAAATACATTGATATTTAATACAATAGATAAACAGCAAATAATAAAAGATGAAATTAAATATATTAGATATAAAGGTGACTGGTATAAAAATGCTGTTTCTCAGTATAATATTAAATCTTGGACTCCATCATATTGCTATTTATGTGGTAAACCTTTAGTTTATACCTTTACAAATAATGGTATAGATGTTATAAATAAATGTGATTGTGGATTTAATAAAGTAGAACAATCCACAATCACATATGATGAGTTGGCTTTATGGTGTGATAGTCAAACTAATAAGAGTATTATAAATCAATATAATAAGTTTTGGCATAGATAGGAGTGTGTATTATAATTTAAATGAACAGTAAAGAGTGTATGGATTTGTTTAATGAACTAAATATAGATAATAAGTTATGTTGCACAGAACAAACTGTATTAGATTTTGTTAATTATGGAATTCTTCTAACTAGTGGTAACAAATATTATACACGTGATTTTAAAGAAATAGATGTTAATATAATAAAGGTTAAAACTTATAATTTAAATATAAACTTATCACAGTATGTTCAACAAGGTATTGAGTTGGGTGCTAACAATAAAGTTAATTTAATATATTATATGACACAGAAAACTTATGATAAATATAAAGACGAAGGTTTAATTGTTACAAGAAATAATAAGGACTATTATAGACTGTTTGATAAGGAGTTATGGTTAGTTAGTTTAATAAACACTTAGTTATTGGAGGTAGTTAACAATGAAAGATGAACAAATATCAATTATGTGGAACGAATACAAAAATTTATTATTAAAAACAAATAGACACAATATGGATAAACTTATAGAGTGGTTGGACAACAGTGATTTTAAAACTGCACCTGCAAGTACTAAATATCATGATTGTCAACCTGGTGGATTACTAAAACATTCGTTACAAGTTTATTATAATATGTACGATTACCAACATATGATAAATTATTTTGATATACCTGAAGAATCTATTATAATTATGTCTTTATTGCACGATATATGTAAAGTTAATTGTTATAAAACAAGTACACGTAATGTTAAAAATGAACAAGGTCAGTGGATAACTGTTCCTTATTATACTTATGAAGAGGACGAGCCTATAGGACATGGAGATAAAAGTATTATGCTGATTTATGAGCAAGGTGTTGCTTTATCCAAAATTGAAAGAGCTTGTATACGTAACCATATGGGGTTCTCAGATATTGAATATACTCCTCGAGTATCTGCTTTATTTTCTAAGTGTCCACAATCTATGATACTATATTTTGCAGATATGCAATCTACGTATATTCAAGGTAGTTTAGATTTGCCTCAAAGATTTAAACGTAAGTTATTAGGTAGAAATATTGTAGAATGTAATAACATTGTTAGTAGAGCAAACTTAGAGGAAAATACTTATAGAAAGGATAATATTACATATACATTAGCACAACCAGATGATGTTGTGGATGGTGTTAAAATTATAAATATTGAGGATAACGGTAATATTATAAAAGTGTATTCCCCTAATTGTGATGGATTACCTTTTTAAACTGTGAGGTGTTATAATGGATATTTATACATGGACAAAACCTAGTAAAGATGTAAATAGTAAACCTAAGAAGTCTAAATTAGAGCCTGGTGTTACTATGATAATAGGTAGCAACGGTGTAGGAAAAACTACTTTTTTAAATCAAGTATATTCTATATTTAGTGAACATACGTGGGAGAAGATTAGTAAGAATGATTTAATACGAGATTTGTATGGTGTTTACTTATATAGTAATGATTATGAAGAAAAATTTGCATGTGATAGTTGGTTAAACGGTTCAAATTCAAATAAGTGTTCACTTTTAGCAAGTTATCATGAGGGCTCAGAAGGTCAAAATATGATGTTGTTTTTAGAGCAAAAGATGTATGACATAGGTAATTTTGTTAGAAAATGTAGACAAGGCAGTAAAAAGGGTGTTATATTACTATTTGATGGATTGGATAGTGGTTTATCTCCAGATAATATAAATATTATAAAAACCCAATTATTAGACTTTATTGTTAAAGAAGAAAATAAACTTAATGATGAATTTGAGGTATATATATTATGTACTAGTAACTCATACGAGTTATGTAGTGGGTATAGATGCTATAGTATAGGGGATTACAAGTATAAGAATGTAAGTTCCTATGAGGAGTTTGTCAGCAATTTCTAAAAATATATTTTTCAACTAACCATCAGGATAGATGTAAAAACCACTTTGAAGGAAACAAAGCACAAACCAACAATATTTTATTTTTATTAAATAAGTAGTTTTTAAGCACTACTTATTTTTTTAATTTTTTTTAATTTTTTTTTACTAAAACTATTTACATTTTTTAAAATATACTTTATAATGTTGATATAAAATAAATAGGAGGTAGTACAAATGAAGAATATGAGATGTACAAAAAGAAAAAATAATAAAGTTATGGAGGTTGTTTTAAGTATACTATTATTAGTAATATTTCTTGTAGCATTAGATAATTTGATAACATATCCAGAGAAATATTTTTCTACATGGAGATATCAATTAAAATTAAAGATAGATAGTGGAGACGAGCAAGCTATAAATTATTACAAAACCAATTACACTGAAAGGGGAATATACTTATATGGAGAGTATACAGATAAGTAAACAACTACTTAATAATATTGTAAACATGCAAGAACGTTTAAAGAATTTTAAAGCAGTATCTTGTTTAGATGTACAATATCAGTTTATAACAAAAAATCTAATTAAGGGTATGTTAGGTCGGAACTAAGATAAATGATTTAATCTTAAATGGAGATAATGGGTATACTTTAATTGATAATATTTATGATTTAATAGATGATTATGTAGATAGTTCGTATCGTATGGAAACTCTTATAAATCTATTGCTTAGTGTATTAAATAATAATAAACTTGGATATAGTTTTAGCTTTGTAGACTAAATTTTTGTAATATAAAGATGTTAATAAATAGTAGGAATCATATTTCCTACTATTTTATTTTTCTTTAGAAAGGAGTATTATATGACACCCATTAAAATTAAGTTCGGTACTGGAAATAGAATTACGATACCTAAAGAATTATGTAATCAATTAAAGTTTAATGTTGGAGATAATTTATTTGCTATAGTACAAGATAATAATTTAATTATAACTAGCGACTTACCTAGTGATTTAAATAAGGAAAGTGATGATAAATCAGATAATCTATTAAATTCAAAAACTGAATCGTCTAATATATCAATTAGACCTGTGAATACAGAAAATAAAAATACATCATCTAGAATTGTTATTAAATCTAATTTACAAGACAAAGGTAAGTTCAAACACGAAAAATATAGTGATTGTAATTTAGTTATAAGGACAAAACAGAAATATATTGAAGCATTTTGCAGTGTTTGTAAAGGTCAATTAGTTAAAGATGATTCATCTAGACATTGTAGATATAAAGTAAATAAACAATCTACTTTAGAGAGTGATTACGTAAGTAGTGAATATAACAAACAACAAAGTATAAACACTAATACTGAATTACAGGACAAAGAATCGTTGCAACAACAAAATAATGAAGTTTTAAATGATTCAAATCTAAAGGATAAATTAACAGACATACTTAATACAAATAAAGTTATTACTGCCGACATATATAAAAAATTAAGTGATTTAAAAAGTAATACAACAAGTAATACTACATTTGTAAAAAATAGCGTTAAATCTAAACCTAGTACGAATATCGGATATTATAGGAGTAGTAACACAATGTTAAAACCTGTGAAGTTAAAAGATTATGATTCATGTAGTAAATGTCATTTGTTTTTTAATAAAGGATTTCTAATTGATGATGTATTTTATTGTAAAGATTGTACTGTTAAAGATTTTAAGAATTATGTATCTAAATTAAAATATTAAGGAGGTATAATTAAATGTTTGATAATATGTTAATTAAAAAAATAAAACCAAATAAAGTTGTTTGGCGAAGACCAGATAGGTTAACTATAGAGTTAGACGAAGATAATATTGTAGAATCAGAGTTATATAAAGGAGCCTTAGAAGACATACACAAAACGTTAGGTTTTAAAATACCAACTAGTAAGGATGTATATAAATTAAATCATGATATCTGGAATGAATTACGTGATTACACTATATCTGAGTTAGAAAACAATACAAATAAAAAGTTTGATTTAAATAATATATATTATTTAATGGACGATTCTTACAATGTTGTTGACGTAACTACGTTTGATAATTTAGAAGATGAAGTTAAATTTGATGAATGTTTAAAAAAATATACAGCTGATATAACAACATTTGAAAGAACAAGAAAGTTTTATAGTGATTGTAAAGATGGTACTGTAAAATTGGTTTGTTATGATAGTAATGACGATATAACAACTAAAGATTATGTTCCTGTTGTTATTCTAGAATTTAATACAGAAAAAGCTGTTTATAAAGTATACACAGGTATACTTGTATATACCAATTTTACCTTTATTCCTAATGTTGGTACTTATGGTGAGTACAATAATATAAAAAGTGTTATATTACATTTAGATATTTCTAAAGTATTACAGTTTGCTAAGGAATCTGCATTAGATTTATACAATCAATATTTAGAGTTTGTTAAGGATAATGAGGAAATATCAGTTAGAGAACTTATGCGTTTATTGGATAAGTTTGGGTACAAATTACAACTAAATACATCAGATAATATAGATGATATTTCAAATATTACAGATGAAACAGCAGTTAAGGAGATACAGGACTTTTTCAATACTTTTTCTATAGTGACTGGAGAGACTGCTTTAGATGTAATTAAATTACCTGAACTACAAAAAATATTTAAGTACAATAATTTAACTTTTGTACAATTGTTACATATTTTATCAAAGGAGTATCTAACGTTTGAAGGTTCTAAAATACGTATGGATGATATAATAAATATAGTGTTTAAATTATTTAGTAAATCCACAGATACTAATAATGTTGATAGTATTAAGCGAGTAATAAAGTAGGTGTTATGATATATGGCATTTTCTATGACAAAAGTTAACTATAAAAAGACGAATATAAAACAAATAGCTAGTGACTGTTTTAGATTTATAAGAGAACATGTTTTACTAACAGATAATATTAGATATGCTTTAAATGCTTATGTTAATTATAGGTTAAAACATCGATATAATCATTTAAGTGTAGAAACTTTAAATACGCTAATTATAAATTTACTTGAGTATAGTTGTGGTAAAGAATATATTAAATTGTGTAAACAAGATGTTATAAATAATGAAATACAAATTATATTTGAAATTAAAAAGGCTATAAAATACGGTGCAACTAAGTGTTTATATTATTCTAATATTATAAATTTGGATAAATTTGTAGATGGAGAGGAATGTGTACAATATCCGAAGTTTAAACAGAATTATACAATAAAAGATGTTGAAGATTATTTTTCGGATATTGTAGTGTAGAATGAACTATGAATGTAAAAAACTTTGTAAATGAAATGAACGTTAATAATACATATAAACAGTTCGTTGAAAATAAATATAATAATTACATACAGTATAGTCAAATTCCTAGTTCTTATTTAGTTGAGGTTAATACTAAGTCTTTAACTAAAAATTTTAGCGTTATATATAGAGATATACAGGAAATTGTTAATGATAACTATAGTTTATTGTTTGTAAATGTATCTTTCATGGATGGTAATTATCTATCATCGTTGTTATTAGATAAATATTTTGTAGATAGCTTAAATAATAACGAACTTTATTTAAAGACAGTTTTATGTGTGGATACTGTTTTACTATTAGAAGATTATTTAAAACATATGGAAAACAGTGTTAATCCACATTATAATTACTCTCCAGCAGTTTTATTTAATTATATAGAAACAGCAGATTTTGTAATATGGAATAGGTTTAATAATTTGGGTAGTAAGGAATACAAGAAGAATAAATTTTTAAATATAGTGGAAACGAGAAAACGACAAGGATTGGGTAATTTGTTTTTAACAGAACAGAATTTATCGGAGTTCAAAATACCTGAAAATGTAGAATTATGCAGAGCAATACAGCCGGACATAATTGTAAACTGTGAGTTTGACAAACTAGAATTACTTTAAATACGAGAGGAAAAGAACAGATGGATAGAAATGCTATAGAAAGAGCTTTACTTTTGAATGTTGTTAGAAATAAGAATTGGGAAATACTTATAGTAAATAATATATCTGTAGATTACTTTTTATTTCCAAATAAAAAGTTATTTGAGTATATTCATAGTTATACAATTAGAAATGAATATCCAGATATACAGATAATATGTTATAACTACGAAATATCTGAAGATGAATTACAAAGTTATATTCAAATTACAGATATGCAGGGGTTATGTAATACAATTAAAAATGAGTATTTAAAAGAGCATTTGAGATATGAAGTAGGTAAGTTAAATGAATTTTCAGATGAGATGGAAACGTCTCCTATTGATTACATATCTAGAATTGGTAGTGTTTATGATAATTTGAAAGTGTTGGGGTATAAAGATAAGACTGTGGGTTTATTTGATAAAATAGAAGATATACTTAATATAGATTCTTCTGATGTTATTAGTACGGGATTTAAGGAATTAGATGATATACTAATTGGCTGGAAACGTGGAGAAGAATTAGCTGTTTTTGTAGCTAGAACTGGTCAAGGTAAAAGTTGGATGGGATTAAAATTTGCCTTATCTGCGGCGTTACAAGGTGAGCGAGTTGGTATATACTCTGGAGAAATGAGTATTCAACAGTTACAGGAAAGAATAATATGTTGTGCTAAACCAAAGTATACATCCTCTAGTGAAGAAGCTTTAGAGTTTATTAAATCCAAAAATCCGTATATACAAGTATTAACTCAAAAGGAACTTAGACGAAAGGCTAATGTAAACGACATTGAGGAAATGATAGTTACAAATAATTTAACTTTAGTAGTTATTGACCAACTGTCGTTAATGGAGGATGTTACAAGTAAACTAGGTACACCATTAAGACAACAGTACGGTAATATAAGTAATGATTTATTTGCACTAACTTCAAGATATAATTGTCCTATAATTTTGTTAGCACAAAGTAATAGAGCTGGAGCTAATATAGAAGGAGGTCCACAATTAGATAATATTGCAGAATCTGATGCGGTAGCACAAAACGCAACTAGAGTTCTTACAATGAAGAATGAGAATGGTACACTAACTATGTCTGTTGTTAAAAACAGATATGGTCAGAGTGGAGGTACTTTAAAATACGATATAGATTATGGTGTAAATAAATATAGATATATACAAGACCAACAAAGTTTGTTTGGTACTAAAAGTACTACACAAACTAGAAGGCAAAATATGATGAATAAGTTTGGAGGTAAAAGTCCATTTTAAGAGAGCAAATTGATGAACAATTTATTTTAGATTTAAGTAATTATATATTTGGAAAAGTAAGCATTCGATACTTTAAACATATAAGACAGGTATCCGATAATATTATTGTAACATGTCCATTTCATAAGGGTGGACAGGAGCGTAAACCTAGTGCTTCTATTAGAACTACTAATGGTCAAGGTACTTTTATAGGTAATTTTCACTGTTTTACCTGTGGTGAGTCTATGTCCTTAGATGTTGTAGTACAACGATTGTTAGGTAGCTACTATAATGAAAATGAGGTTGAAGCTTTATTTGGATTGAAAACTTTATTAGCAAAAGCATCATTTTTAAAACCTGCTAAAACTAATTTGTTTGATATGCCTAAAAAATTATCTAGACAAGAGGCAGTATTGAGTAAATATAGATATTACTGTACTTATTTACAACAAAGGGGAATTAGTGAGAGAACAGCTGATAAGTATGACATTGGTTTTGACGAAACCAACCAACAAATTACTTTTCCATTACGAGATATCAATGGTAATACTTTGGGTATTGGTAGACGAAGTGTAATACATAAGAGATATGAATATCCTCAAGGTATGGTAAAACCTTTATATGGTATTTATGAACTGCCTCAAAAGATACGTAGTTTATTCATTGTGGAAGGTCCTTTTAATTTGTGGAGTTTATCGGAGTGGGGCAAAAATGGCGTTGCTCTATTAGGTACAGGAACAAATATACAATATACCCAGTTGCTTAAGCTATATGTGGATAATTATGTGTTAGCATTAGACCCAGATGATGCAGGTAGACGAGGTATAAAAAAGCTAATTAAATTTTTAGTTAGCAATCATAAATTTAATATATTTGTTATGCTATTGTCCAATGGCAGAGATATAAATGATTTAACTGAAGATGAATTTAAAAATACAGAAGTTATTTATTACAGGAATTGGTTAAGTTTATTTAATGGAGGTAATGATGAAGATATTTAAGTCTATAACACCAGAATATTTGGAGCAGTTAGGTAAGCAGTGTTATGAGGATGATAGAAATTATCCTGAAAATTTTTCTAATTGGTATACACATATTGTTGATTTTGGAAAATTTAAACACGCAAATATAATATCCAATCAAATATTTTCTTATGAAGAAGTGAAGTTAATGCAAAAAACGGATAATATAAAAGATGTTGATTGGAATACGTTAACAGATATACTAAAACCTACACTTTTTAAGATGGAGAGAGGTAAATTATATAATATTAAAAATGGAAGTTATAGCAATAAGTTTGATTTTCAAACATGTGTAACGGATAAATTACACTTAGCAGAAAACTTATGGAAAATAAACTATATGTCTCACCTATATGATACACAAGGATATACAGAATTAGTAGTTAGAGAATATATACCTTTTGATGAAAAATCTGTAGGTACTATTTATAATGGTATGCCTTTAAGGACGGAAGTTCGTGTATTTTATAATTTAGATAATAAGTGTATAGAGTATATGGTAGATTATTGGGATTATAACTATTGTTATAAGCATCTTACAAGTTTAAATGATAAAGTTATATTTAATTGGTTTCATCGAGAAACATTTCATGAATCAACACTTAATTATGTACAATCCAAAATTTTAGAGTATATTGATACTTTACAGTTTGATGATAAGTTACAAGGTATTTGGTCTATTGATTTTATGTATGAGGATAGCTCTGATGATATATATTTAATTGATATGGCTCGTGGGTTTAGGTCTGCTTATTGGAATCCAGGTAAGTTAAGGGAGAGTGGTATAGATGGGAATGTTTGATTATGTAGGTACAAGTATTTTAAAACATATCAATACGAATTGTAAAGTATGTGGGTGTTCTTTAACAGATTGGCAAACTAAACATTTCTCTAATATATTACAAATTATTGAAATTAGTGATTTGCTTGAAGATGAGCAATTTGAAATACACACAATTTGTGATAATTGTGGTAGTTATGAGTCTATACAATTAAAGTACCGACCAGTTTTAGAACTAGTTGATATAGATGTAAAAGATGTGGATATTTACAATAATTATGAGAAAATTGTATATACAGACGATTTAGTTAGTGTAGCTATAAATAATGTAAACACTATAAAGAATTTGACTTTAACTGTTTATTGTGTTGGTAATAACTCAATTTTGGGTTATATTAAATATAAAGGTAATCTTAAATTAAAGTTGTGTGTTAAAGATAACGTAGATTTATCATTTAATATATTAAATAACATTACTAAGTATATGTACAATTTAGAATTAGAATTACTGCAGAAAGGAGGTATCTATAATGTCAAAGTGGATTATTCAGAATGAAGCAGATGATTTAACTGATATACAAGTAGTTAACTACATAGAGGATGTCATAATGGCAGGTAAAATATCCACTACTAAAACGGGACCACAATATTGTTTTGTAACAAGGATAAATGATAACTATATTGTTACTTGTGATAAAACAGATTATGGATATAAGTTTATTATATATAAGGAGGAGTTAAATAATGGATGAACAAAGTTATGAATATTGGATTACTCAAGAACAGAACAGACAGAATAATAACTGTGAGTTAATAGCCAGTGAAAACTTTTGTAGTGAGCGAGTACGACAAGCTTGTGGTTCTATATTAACTAATAAATATGCTGAGGGGTATCCAAATAAAAGATATTATGGGGGTTGTAAATACATTGATGAAATTGAATCTAAAGCTATAAAGGATGCTTGTAGATTATTTAATTGTTTTTACGCTAATGTACAACCACATTGTGGTAGCAGTGCTAATCAAGCTGTGTATAGAGCACTACTAAATAAAGGTGATACTGTTTTAGGTATGGATTTGGGTGCTGGAGGTCATTTAACTCACGGTCATAAAATGAGTTTTAGCGGTCAAGATTATAATATTGTTAGTTACGGATTGGATGAAGATGGTATAATAGATTATGATGATATACAAGATTTATTGTGGAAACATAAACCTAGAATGTTATTAGTTGGAGCTAGTTCTTATTCCAGAATTATAGATTACGGTAAGATAAGACATTTTTTAGATGCATATAATGAGGATTTATTAGACGATATTTTAGAACAATCTAATCTAACAGACGAAGAGGTTAAACAAAGATTTTCTGAAACTAAATGTTATTTAGTTGTTGATATGGCACATGTTGCTGGTTTAGTAGCAGCAAGATTACATCCAAATCCTTGTGATTATGCAGATGTAGTAACTAGTACTACACATAAAACATTAAGAGGTCCAAGAGGTGGAATAATTTTATGGAATAACGACGAGTATACAAAAAAGATTAATTCTGCTGTATTTCCAGGTATACAAGGTGGTCCGTTAGAACATATAATTGCTGCAAAAGGTATATGTTTCGAAGAAGCTAGAACTGCTGAATTTAAACAATATGCTAAACAAGTTATAGATAATGCTAAAGCGTTTTCACAAACATTTATAGATAATGGTTGGAAAGTTATATCTAACGGAACAGATAATCATATGTTCGTTTTAGACGTATATCATTCAATTGGATTAACAGGTAAAGAGGTGGAATTAGAGTTAGATGAGATAAATGTAACTGTTAATAAAAATCAAATACCTAATGATGAATTACCTCCATTAAAGTCATCTGGAGTAAGAATAGGTACACCTGCAATGACAACTAAAGGATTTAAACAAGAACAATTTATACAGTTAGCAAATATAATAATAGAATTTTTAAATAAAATAAAACAGAATAAAGATGAGGATATATATAATACATATAAACAGCGTGTAAAGGATTTAATTAAGTCAGTAAATAACTAATATTATTTATTATTAAAATGGTATTTATATCTTAACCTCGTACAGATTAGAAGTATGTGGTTAAGATGTTAATATAAATTGTAAAACCCTGCTCAAAAAAATTAAATTTTTATGTGAGGATGAGCTCTCAGGCAAGGAGGAAAAATTATGGGATTAAATTTACAACAAATGGAAGAATTAGAAAAACAATCAGGTTCAAAAAATTTTTTTAGTTTAAAACCTGGAGAGGAAGCAAATGTAAGAGTACTTTATAACAATGATGCTGATATTGTTGGTAATAGGGTACACGAATTGGGACAAGAGTATAAGTGGGCAACAGTTAAGTGTCCTATTGAGTCTAATGATGATTCTATAGAAAAATGTATATATTGTTCAAGAGGAATGCAACCTGTTATAAGAGTTGTTGTTCCTTTATATAATGAAGATAAACAACAAATAGAATATTGGAAAAAATCATATTCTTGGATTAAAACAGATTTAAAACCTTACACAGATGAGGTAGTTAATGCCGGATATAATATCTGTGGTCAAGTTTATAAAATTAAAAGACAAGGTGAAAAGTTAGAGACTAAGTATAGTTTAATACCTGTTGGAGGTCCACAACAAAAAGATAAATCTGAGTTTGGTAAGATATTGGACCCAGAAACAGAATTAAATATGATAAAACCAGCTAATACTGAGATACAACCAGTTGATTCTAATCAATCAAATGCAAACACAAATATGAATCAATTTACATCTACTAGACGTACAGCTGATGTATTTTAATAAAGGAGGTGTTTTATAAATGCCTCTTTTTGATTTACCAGAAATAAAACCTAAAACTCAACAAGAGTCCCCCAAAATTAAACTAAAGAAGGGACAAACAATAACGGATTTAGTAAATATAGCAACTAAATTAGTTAACGATAAATTGGGTAATTATAAAGATGCTAGTATGTGTGTAACAGATATAAATACATTAACTTCGTTTTTTGAAAATACAGACGATGTAATAGCAATAGATACTGAAACAACAGGTTTGAATATCTTTACGGATAAATTAGTTGGTTTTTCTATGAGTAATGGAAAACAAGCTTTATATATACCTATAAATCATAAAAGTGCGATATATAATACTAAATTGGCAGGACAGATACCTGAAGACCAAATACGACAACTACTCTTAAATGTAATTAAAACAAGAACTGATATAAAATGGGTTTACCATAATGCTAAGTTCGACCTTGCTGTATTTAGAACTTTTTTAGGTGCTTGTATGCCAGACCCTTGGTGGGATACAATGTTAGCTGGACATTTATTTGACCAAAACAGTGAACACAGTTTGAAGTATTTATATAATAGATATATAGCTGTAGAAGATGAAGGAGTGAACAGGTTAATTATCAGGCCTGGCTATATAGTAATATATAGAAAAATATACAAGGTGAACCAATTTATTATTGGGTGTGTAGCTTAAGTTATAAGCTATGCTAACAGGGAAGCCTAAGTTAAAGAAAAATTGATATGGCAATCCTGTGCTAAGATTTGTAAATAGGTGAAGTAAGGAGGTGATTACTATATTTATATATACAATAACAAATAAAATAAATAATCGAGTTTATGTTGGTCAAACAAATAATTTTAAACGAAGGATGCATGAACATAAAAATATTTTGCGTAGTAATGCACACAGTAATCCTTATCTACAAGAAGATTATAACTTATATGGAGAAGAAAATTTTGTATTTGAAATTGTAGAAGAGTGCTTAAATAATGAAAATTTATTTAGAGAAGATTTTTGGATAAATTACTTTGGAGGTATAGAAAGTAATAGAACTTACAACTGTCAATGTAGTTATAAACAAAATAAGTTTATGATTGAAAAACAGAATATTAAGAAATTGGGTAGAAAAAGAACTAATGAATTTAAGTTACAACAACGAGAAAGGTTTCTAACTAATAACCCTATGAAAGGTAAGCATCATTCTTTGAAAACTAGGGAGAGATTAAGTGAAACACATAAAGGTGAATTAAATTTTATGTATGGTAAAAGAGGTAAAAATTCGCCTAATTATGGTAGAAAGCAACCTCAGTATGTTAAAGATAAATGTAGAGAGGTTAATTTAGGCAAAAGAAAATATACTACGATATTTATTTCGCAATTAAGAGAAGACTATGAAATACTAGGTACGTATACTGCTGTAGCAAAAAAATATAATATGAACGTTAAAAGTATAACTAATTTGATTAAATATGGTACACCTGCACACCCATCTTGTTACAAGTAAAGTGCAACGACTATCTCATACGAGAGTAAGACTGCTATCAATACGCAGTTTGAAGTGCCTTGCAACCTTTATAAGGTTGAAGATATAGTCTGAACATATATGAAAGTATATGATTAACAAGATTTGTTGATACACTTTTTCATGGAATAACTTTTGATTACATACCTTTGTCCATAGCTACTATATATGGCGGTAAGGATGCTATAATGACTTATAAACTATATGAATATCAAAAGAAGCAGTTTGAAAAACCTGAGTTTGAAAGATTATATGGAGTATTTAGAAACATAGAAATGCCTTTATTACCAATATTGGAAGATATGCAAAGAACAGGTGTAAATATAAATCAAAAAATGTTAAAAGAGTTGTACGATAAATATGATACAAAATTAAAGGAAGCGGAACAAATAGTATATAAGGAAATAGAACCTTATAAAGATGCTATACAAGAATATAAAATTAAACATTACAAGGATAAATTAGATTATCCAATAAATATAGGTAGTCCACTACAATTAAGTATATTGTTTTATAAAATTATTGGTTATAAAACAAAAAGTGGTAAAGGTACAGGTGTACATGAGTTAGAAGAAATAGATTCACCTTTAACTAGAGCGTTATTGGAATATAGAAAAGTTCAAAAACTTATAGATGCTTTTATTGTAGCTTTACCTAAAAGAATAGAACCCACAACAGGAAAAATTCATACAAATTTAAATCAATATCGGAGCAGAAACAGGTAGATTTAGTAGTTCAAATCCAAATCTTCAACAGATACCATCCAGGGGAGAAGGTAAAGAGTTAAGAAGATTATTTGGAGCAAGTAAGGGAAATGTATTGTTATCTAGTGATTTTAGTCAGCAAGAGCCACGTACATTGGCAAGTTTAGCTAATGAAGAAAATATGAAAGAAGCATACTTGACAGGTAAGGATTTATATGCTACAATGGCATCACAAATATATAAAATGTCTTATGAGGATTGTATGGAGTTTTATTTAGATGAAAATGGTAAAAAGACAGATAAGACTAACCCAGAAGGTAAGAAGAGAAGAAGTGCAACTAAAAGTATACTTTTAGGTATTATGTATCGGAAGAGGTACAGCAAGTGTAGCTGAACAAATACACAGCACTGTAGAGGAAGCTCAGCAAATTATAGATAGTTTCTTTGAAGCTTATCCAAAAATAAAACAATTTGTGGAGCAGAAACAGAAAGAAGCTCATAAACGTGGATTTACAGAAACAGCTTGGGGTAGACGTAGATATATAAAACATGTAACGGATGATAGATTTGAGTATAAGTACAATAGTAATAGGCCTATAGATTTTAATCCTTTATTTACTGCTAAGAGTATATTCACTAAAGATGTCAGTGATGATATAAAGGACGAATATAATCAAAAGTTAAGTAATGCTAATCATTATCAAAGAAATAAAATAATAGAACAAGCTAGAAAAGATGGTATTGATATAATAGATAATAGTGGGTTTATAGCAGAAGCAAATAGACAAGTGGTAAATTCTATTATACAAGGTAGTGCTAGTGACATTACTAAAATCGCTATGATTAAAATAGGACAAAATGAAGAACTAAAAAGATTGGGATACAAGATGCTCTTCCCTGTACATGACGAGATAATAGCTGAATGTCCATTTGAAAACAGAAAACGATGTGGCGAGTTAATGAGTCAGCTTATGATTGATTCGGCAAAGGAACATGTAGATGTTCCAATGAAGTGTGACGTAGAACGGTTTTACTGTTTGGTATGGTGAGGATGTTGATATGGAAGATACAGAAGAAGCTATAAGAATACATAATGAGTATGATGCTCAGTTTTAAATTATAAACAAATGTAAGATATTAACAGTATGTAAGATGTTATAGTACGTAAATGTGTTATAACATTTTACACATTGTTAGAAAGGAGACAACATGGATTTATATATGGCAGGAAGTACATTTGAAGGTCTAAATGATTGGATGCGAGAACACGGATATGACAAGTTGTTTAGTCAAATAAATGACAGACAGGAAATATCGGATTGGGTAGAGTTTAAAAAAGCAAACCATACACCAAGTAAGTTATTTGTAGACTCTGGAGCTTTTAGTGTTCATACACAGGAGGCAAATGTACAAAGACAAATAGATAAAGCTAAAAAAGAAGGTAAAGATTTATCCAAAATAAAGTTAAAGAAATTACCTTATACAACAGCGGATGGTAAGTTGGATGTTGATGCTTATATAGATTATATAAATGAGATAGAACCTTATATTACAGTTTTTGTTCAAGTTGACCATATTCCAGGTGTGTGGGGTAGACCTAGAACTACTCAAGAACTATTAGAAGCTCCTGAAAAGTCTTGGCAGAATTATTTATATATGAGACCTAGAGTTAATAATCCGGATAAGTTATTACCTGTGTTTCACCAAGGAGAAGACTTTAAATGGCTACGAAATATGTTAGAGTATAAAGATGAAAAAACAGGTAAACAAATACCTTATATATGTATATCATCAAATAAAGACTTAAGCATAAATATACAGGAAAAGTGGTTACATGAGGTATTTAATATTATTACTAGGTCTAGTAATCCAAATGTTAAAACTCATGCTTTAGGTTTAACCAGTTTAAGAGTATTAAAAAAATTCCCTATTACAAGTGCTGATAGTACTAGTTGGTTGAGAACAGCAACAACAGGCTCTATATTTACAGATTTTGGTACTATTTGTATAAGTAAAGAGACTGTACACAGAAAGGAAAACTATATACATAGAAGTAGTATAGAACAAGATAAAATTAAGCAGTTTGTAAGTGATAGAGGTTATAGCATAGAGGATTTAATAGAGGATTATAGGAAACGTGAAATGTGGAATGTGGAGTACTTACAAAATTGGGCTAAGAATTATGTTTATCAAGAACGTAACTTAAAAAGAGATACTTTGTTTTAGGACGGTGATAAAAATTGATTTTTGGAATAACTAGTTATTTACCTGAGGATGAGCATTTAAGATGTAAAAGATTAAAAGGTCATAGAAAGCAGTTAGAATTTTTTAGAAAGGTTTTACCTGATGTACCTATATATGTTGTAGCTCAAAATTATAAAGATACAGATTATACTGTTGATGATAAAATACATTATTTGGTATTTGAATCTGGTATTGGACCAGCTAATGCTAGAAACGAGCTTTTAAAACTATTTTATAATTCCAATGAGGATTTTATGTACATGTTAGATGATGATATTGTATTTTACGATTATTATAATATATTAGAATTTTTTAATGAGTTACATGTTAACCCATCTAAGTATTATAGTTTAGATGTTGTATTTAGTAAGTTAGCTCAAAGACAACCCTTTAAGAAAGATAATTATGAACAACCTTTAAATTTGGATAACTGGTTGTTTGTAGATAATCAAGGTATGCACAGTAACAGTAGTATATTGCTTAAAAATTTAAAAAAACATCATAACATAGAAATTTATTATAATAATTTAGATGTTAATAAATTAGAGGGACATGAAGATATGGATTTTAACTGTATGTTAAGGTTAGCTAAGTTAAATATACATACACTTCAAACACTTATTACGTGTGCTTATAATTATGATGATTCCAGTATCTATAAGAGTCATCAAGATAGAGTTAGTTTATTTAAAGGTAATGATGAAGCTATATACAGAAGATATAGTAATACAAACTTATTTATAAATGGACGTTTAAATAAAGGTTACAAAGTAAAACCTATTGTAATACAACGTACTACAAAGATAAAATTACCAGATAATTTAATACCTAAATATAAGCAGACTACAGACACGTTATTTTAGATTATAGGAGGATTTAATATGAAAAAAGTATTGTTATATAGTGGTGGAATGGATTCGTGGTTAATTGATAAAATATGGAAACCAGATAGACGTATTTACGTTGATATGCACACTAGATATTCAGCACAAGAAATTGAAAGGATAAAGAGTAAACGTGATGACGTAGAAATAATTGATTTCCCTTTAGGTCAATGGGAGAGAGATGATAAAATTATACCATTAAGAAATTTATTTTTACCTATGGTTATTTGTAATATAACAGGTAATGAGGATGTGGACATCTGTTTAGGTGCTACAAAAGGGGATAGGGTACTTGATAAATCAAAGGAGTTTGTAGAGAAGGCAACGGATTTATTAAGTTATCTATATCAACCACAGTGGTGGATACCTGAGGGAAAGAAAGTAAGAGTTAATATAAACTTTAAAGATTGTACTAAAGAAGATTTACTACAAAAGTATTTAGATATGGGTGGTAGTTTAGATGAAGCTTTTAGTGCATCTTTTAGTTGTTATGAGCCTAATGAAGATGGTACAGAATGTTGGTGTAATCACGGTATATGTAAACCATGTTTTAGAAAGTTTGTAGCGTTTGATACAATGGGATATAAATTTTCGGATGAAATAATAACTAATGTTATAAACGCTGTAAATACTGATATAATACCACAAATTGAAAAGGGTACTTATGGCAGAGGTGAAGCAGAGGAACAAGCAATTGTAAACGTAGTTAATAAGTATAAGGAGTACATAAAATGCGAGTTCCAAGATTAATAGCAATAGATTTTGATGAAACAATAACAGATAACACTGCTTATCCAATAATGGGTAAGGTTAGACCTGAAGCTATAGTGTGTATAAAAAGTTTGTATGACAAGGGGTATACTTTAGCTTTATGGACTTGTAGAAATGGAAAATGGTTACAAGAAGCACTAGATGCTTTAAAACAAGCAGATATACTAAAGTATTTTAAGTATATAAATGATGATGGAAGAAATGAACCTAACAAGAAAATTACAGCTGATTTTTATATTGATGATAGGTCTTGTTTAGGGGATATAAATTGGTGGGATATACATAACTATATAGTGGATAATATAAATTAGTATATGTGAGGATAAGTTTTATGGAGAATGAAAGAGATAAACGTGATAAAACAGTGGAAAAAGAATTTGTTACTTGGGATAACTTAGAACAATTTATATCCGCTTTATCTAAAAATATGGATTTAACACAATTTACAGGTGTATATGGTCCAGCTAGAGGTGGTGTTGTGTTCGCCACTATTATATCTAATAGATATGGTTTACCTTATTTGGGTGCCCCACAAATTGGTTGTTTATGCGTAGATGATATATGTGATAGTGGCTCAACAGCATTAGCTTGGAAGGAAAAGGGTTATACTATAGCTACAATGTATTATAAACAAGGAGCTAAAGTTGAACCTGATTACTGGTGGAAGGAAAAACAAGATAAATGGATATGCTATCCATGGGAATATAGTAGATATGATTTGATATAGGAGGAATATATTAAAAAATGAACGTAGAGGTTTTAGGTACTATAGCTACCATATTTATTATAATAGCTTTTTGTATGAATAATAAACTGTATATTAGACTTTTGGACATTGTAGGTGCGTGTATGTTTGTACTGTATGGAGTTCTAATAAATAGTGTAAGTGTGTGTATACTAAATATAGTTTTAATACTTATAAATAGTTATAAGATATTTATAGATGTTATACATAAATGTAAAGATAAAAATTTAAAAATGTAGGAGGGTTATAGTATGGGAAAATTATCAATAACAAGACATGAGGAGTTTGAGGTAGCTCATTTACTACCTGGACACGAAAAAGGATGTCGGAAGACTTCATGGACATACTTATAAAATAGAAGTAACAGTTACAGGACCTCAAACAGAACCTTGGGGAATGATTATGGATTTTGGAGATTTAAAAAAAGCTATAAAAGAAAATGTTCCAGACCATATGTTTGTATATAGTACTCAAGATGATGAGTTAAGTTCACAAATATCTGATGTATTAAAAAATAATAATATAGCTCATAAAGCAGTACCTTTTATGACTACAGCAGAAAATATGGTTGGATATTATGCACAAGTAATAGATGATTATATTAAAAATGAGCTTGGGTATACACATGTTGATGTTATAAAAGTTAAGTTATGGGAAACAACAAACAGTTTTGCAACATGGACAAAGGAGGATTAACATGAAAATTCCAGTAGCAGAGATATTTGGTCCCACAATACAAGGAGAGGGACCTAATAGTGGTTGTAAGTGTATATTTGTTAGGGTTGTAGGATGTGACTTCAATTGTTCTTGGTGTGATTCAAAGTTTGCTTGGAAAGTAAATGAAAATACAATTACTTACGACCCGGAAGATTTAGCAAATGATTTAATTATAAAATGTAAAGAAACACATACAGGTAGAGTAATAGTAACTGGGGGAAATCCTTGTTTATATGATTTTACTGAAGTAATAGATGCCTTACATGAAGCAGATATAAAAGTAGATGTAGAAACACAAGGTAGTAAATTACCTAATTGGTTATATGAAGTGGACCAACTAGTTATAAGTCCAAAAGCCCCTAGCAGTGGTCAACCAGATGTATATGATAATATACAAAAATTTTTAAGTAACGAATTTCAAGCTATACCAAATACAGCAATAAAAATACCTGTATTTAATGATGAAGATTTTGAGTTTGCTAAAAGATATAATACATTAGCAAGTGCAGTTAGAAATGAATTTGATATTGATTGTAGATTATATATAAATGTAGGTAATACAGATACATCTGAAGGAGGTAGTATATCAGAAAGAGTACTATTAGACTATGAAAAACTTATAGATAAAGTTTGTAAGAGTAATTTAGCAGATGTTTATATAATGCCACAAATTCATACTTTGGTATGGCGGAAATAAACAAGGTGTATAGATGTTATAAATATAAAATATGTTGTAAGAAAGGAGTACTAAATGCAAAATAATTTTAATCGTGAAGATGTTGAAAAAGCAGTTAGTAAGTTATTAACTGCTATGGGACAGGATGTTAATCGACCTGGATTAAAGGAAACACCTAGACGTGTAGCTGGTTATTGGGAGGAACTTTTAGAAGGAGAAAAGTATAGTAATAAAGAGATTGCAGAAATGTATAATAAAACTTTTGATGTTGGTTATAGCAATTTAGTTGTTAAAGAAGTGGAGAATGTATTTAGTCATTGTGAACATCACTTGGCGTTAATGTACAACGGTGTTGCTTATGTAGCTTATATACCTGTTGCAAATGATGATGGAACATATAAAGTTTTAGGTTTATCTAAGATTGACAGAATTGTTCATATGTGTTCGAAAAGATTACAGTTACAAGAAAAGTTAGCAGCAGATATAGCAGAGTGTATAGAGTTAGCAACAGGTTCTAATGAAGTGTATGTACAGTTAGTTATGAATCATGGATGTGTAAGTGCTAGAGGACCTAAATCTCAAGGTAAAACAGATGTAACTTATATGAGTGATGCTTTGAAACAAAATGTACAAGCTAGACAAGAAATTGAAACTAAGATAGCAAATTTACGTAATAAATAAAGAAAGGAAAGATTTGAAATGGAAGATAATACAATAAATTTAGGAAATGTTGTTAATACACAACATGATGTAGAAACATTAACTGGAGTTGTTAATAGTACTGTAGTTGGTACTGTTGTAGAAAGTGAACCTGCAACAGTAGTATCTACAGAACAAATACAAGTTAATAATGTGGATAATACAGTTATATCAAATAATACAATTACATCATCTACACAAGTTATAGATGATAGTATACAACCACAAACTGTGGATAATGATGTAGTTGTTACAAATAGTGAGCCTACTATACAAAGTGGAGATGGGTTTCAACTTAAAACAGCAACTTTAGTAGAAATGGTTAATAATGCAATTAAGGCAGCAATTTGTAATGATATGATAGTATTAAGTACTGTATTTCAATTAAAGTTTGATAATAGTGGATTTGAAATTGTAAGTACAGATGGAAAGAATACTTTAATACAAAAATGTACAGATATAACTTATACTCAAGAGGCATCACTATGTGTTTCAGCAGATTTATTTACTAAGTTAGTAAATAAATTAGATACAGAGTATGTAGTATTAAAGATAGATGAGGAAAAGAGAACACTTATTGTTAAATCTAATGGTGAATTCATATTAAGTGAAGTTTATGATATTACAACAGGACAAGCAATAATATTGGATACAACTGCTAGTAATGTATTAGAATCTGATACAAGTATAGATTTAGATATATCAGCATTTGTTAATAGTGTGGAAAAAGCTAATAATTTAAGTGGTAATAACAATATATTTGCAGAATATACAGGTGTATATTGTATGGATAAGATTTATAGTACAGATAAAAGTTGTATGTTTGGAGCACCTAATGTACCTGAATTACAAAATGAACAATTTTATTTAAGTCAAAGTTTTGTTAAATTACTAGTTAGTGTAAAATTGAATGGTAATGTTAAGTTTGTCTTGAGAAAAAATGCTGAAGGTGAAGTTGTTGGTATTATTATTAAATCTCAAAATATTTGTATGATGGGACCAACAGACGATATGCAATCTCAATATCCAATACAAGCATTACAAGGTTTATTAAGTGAGACATTTAATAATAAGTTTACAGTTAGTAAAAACAGATTAATTTCTGTATTAGAAAAAGCAGCATTATTTATTGTAGAGAATGACCAAGAGAAACAATCTTGTAAATTTGTATTTAATGAAAATTCACAAACAATAAATGTACAAAGTCAAACAAAATCTGCAAATCAAATCATTCCTATAGCAGGTTTAACCACAAGGATACAAGATATAAGTATAAATGTTCCAGAAGCTTTAAAGGTATTAAAAAACTTTAGTGATGATGAAATTACATGTACTGTAGATACAAATTCAGATAGATTTGTTAAAATGAGTACAGGTAATATTGAACAACTTATATCAATAGTACATTTTCAATAGGATGTGATTTAATTGGGTAGGATAAATTCTAAACAAAAAGGTAAAGCTGGAGAACTAGAATTTGCACATGAATGTGAAAAATACCGGATTTAAAAATGTACATAGAACAGCACAAACTAATGGCAAATTGGAAAATTCATTAGCAGATTGTGAAGGACTAGAAGGTATACACGTGGAAGTTAAGCGCGTGGAGGCATTAAATATAGATAGTGCAATGGAGCAAGCTATAAGGGATACATCTAATAAAAAAGAAAAACGTTTACCTACTGTTTTTCATAGAAAGAATAGAAAAAAGTGGAAGGTAACAATGCTATTAGAAGATTGGTTTAAGCTTTACCGTAGTTGGTTAAAAGATAAAGACAAGGAGTTATAAAGTATGGATACTAATGTAGATTTTGTAACAAGAATTGAAACAAAAAGTGAACCGTTAGAATTATCTGTGAAAAGTATAGTGGATAGGCATATTGGTGACCTATCCACTATTATTCATAAAGTTAGAGATATGTTAAAAGATGATACAGATATACTAACAGATAATGAAATAGATGATATATTACTACAATTACCTATTGTGTTGTACGATATAACAGATGACCAAGAGTTAGTAGGTTTGCAATATGATTTAGCTGAACAAATAAGAAAAGAGGCACATAATGAAGCAGTTAAGTTGGCTAGAGGTACTGTACAAGAGAAGCAAGCTGTAGCTGAACTTAATACAATGATTGAACAACTAGATGCTAGAATATATGATAGAAGTTATAAAACAATTAAACAAAAAGTAAGTATGGCAATAGAAACATTAAATGCAGTTAAAAAGGTAAGAGATAATAGAATGCAAAGACAAAGTTTGAGTAGATTTTAAAGGAGAATGATAATTTATGGGTATGTTAGATGTTATTTTGAAAAATATTGAAAAGAAGTATGGAGCGGGAGTAGTAGAAACAGGTGTAGAAAAGAATGATTATGATAGAATTCCATTTTCAAGTCCTAGACTAAATTATATGACTTACGGGGGTTTGCCTATGGGACATATACACGAATTTAGTGGACCAGAGGGAAGTGGAAAAACAACTACAGCTATTGATATAATTAAGAATGCTCAAAAGAAATTTAAAGAGGACGCTAAGAAAAACAAAACAACTGAAAGAAAAGTTGTTTTTGTAGATGTTGAGGGTACTTTTGATTATACATGGGCTAGCAAATTTGGTGTAGATACTAGTAAGATAATAAGACTTAAAATGGCTGGGTGGCCCGCAAGTGAAGTACTAGACGCATTATTGGATATTATTAAAGACCCTGAAGTAGGTTTAGCTGTACTTGATAGTATTGCTGCTATGCCTCCGGATGCTTTAGCAGATAAAAGTACTGGAGATAAAATATATGGTGGTATAGCTTTAGCATTACAAAATTTTTGTAATCAAGCAAAAAGACCTCTTGTAGAAAACAATACTATGTTAATATGTATTAATCAAGTTAGAGATAATTTAGGTAGTATGTATGGAGGAACAACAACACCTGGTGGAAGAGGATTTCGTCACGCATGTAGTACACGTTTGGAATTCCGTAAAGGTAAATTTATAGATACAGATAATAAGGAATTAACTAGTAGTGCGGAGAATCCTGCAGGTAATTTAATAAATGTAGTAATATTAAAATCAAAAGTATTTCCATCAACTAGAAGGGTAGGGTACTATACAATTAAGTATGTAAGTGGTCCAGATTTACTAAATGATTATATAGAAGTTGGGTTACAAACAGGCGTAATTAATCAAAGAGGCTCATACTTTGATATTGTAGATATAACTACTGGTGAAATATTAAATAAAGATAAGATACAAGGTAAAACTTCATTACGAGAAATATTGGAGCATAATCCAGATTATCTAAAACTAATAGATAATTCAATACAAGATAAAGATATTACAGAATTAGTGGATGAACAAACTTTATCAGATGCAAATGAAACTGTAGCAAAACACAAGGAGGACTAATTTTGAAAAAATCAAAACTTATTATAATAGAAGGTCCACAAGGTGTAGGTAAGACTACAATAACTAATTATGTAAGAGATACTTTACCTTACACAAACTTGTATAGATTATGTGGAACATCAGATGTAACAAAATGTGGTAAAAATAAGGCACGTAACATGTATAAGCATTTACTTAAATATATAAAGGGATTACAAGGTAAAGATATTAACTTATTGTTTGATAGATTATTTTTTACAGAAGAAGTTTATTGTAGACTTGGTAAGAAAGAATATACATTTACACATATCTATAATAAACTTTGTAAAGAGCTATTTAAGTGTAAGTATGATATATATTACATAAACTTATATTTAAGAAATACAAATTTGTATACACAAAGATTGAATAGACCTGGTAAGGCTAATTTTAAAAATTCTACATTTAATATAGAAAACAGTATACAACAGCAACATATGTACAGTAGTTTAAGTAAGGAGTTACTAGTTAAGTATAATCAAAAAGTAACGGTTGTTAATGTTAATTGTGATGATGATTTAAATTCTATCAAGTGTAGAATAAGGAATATATTAGGAATTGGAGATAACAAATAATGTTTATACATTTTAAAATATTGAGAAGTAAAAATAATGATGTAATAGATGAAGGTAAATTGCAGTTTAATATAACTAAGGATGAGTATTTAATTACATTAGATGATATTATAGTAAAATTACTAACTGATTATATTAACGATTTACCTCAAGTTAAATCTTACGGAATTGCATATGTAGGTCAGACCGTTGTGCCATATATTGAGATAACTAATGATGACACAGCAATAGATTTTAATAGGGAAGAATTTGCTAAATACTTTAGTAACTTAAATATGAATCAAGATATGAAAGTTATATGGAGTAAAGATGTTAAAATAACTGAAGGGTAGTGATTTAAATGAGTAGCACACGAGAAGTTAGTACAAAGCAGGAAAAAGCTATTGTAAAAGCATTAGGTGGAAAAAGAACTCCTAATAGTCGGAGCTACTCCTTTTTATAAAGGAGATGTTACTATAAATAGTGAGTGGCTTATAGAAGCTAAAACATGTATGACGGAGAAAAAGTCTTTCTCTATTAAAAAAGATTGGTTATTGAAAATGAAGGAAGAGCAATATGGTACAAATAAAAGTTATAGTGCTTTATGCTTTGATTTTGGAGATAATAGGGAAAGATATTACATAATTGATGAGAACACATTTAAACAATTTTTAGAACTAAGTAAACAATTAGAGGAGGAATAATTATGCCAAGAAATACTATGCATAAACCTAGAATGAAGAAACAAGATATACATAAAGGTGATGGTATAACAAATTTAACAAGTTGTAAACAAAAGTATGTTAATAATAGTATAGTAACAGAGACAGGAACTGACGATACCCCTGGAACTATTGTTTATAACATTGGAGATTTTGGGTGTATGATAAAAGTAACCTTGGATGACAAAGCTTTAGATGTGAAGGGTCATTATGTTAGTAATAAGGACTATTTGGTTGGTTCGTCGTATAGATATAATCACTTACTGTCTATGAAGGAGATTAGACAAATAATAGTTGAATTAAAGACAGCGAACGACTACTTAACTAAGATAATAAATGATGATATCCAGTTTAAATGTTTTATTTTGGACGCATTAAAACGACAAAAAGGTGATATTTCAACTGAATATTTAACTAGAAAATACTGTTATCCATATAGTGAACAACATATAAAAGTTGATGAACATAATAAGGAATACGCAGATTATGATTCATGCGATATATTGGATAATAATGAAATTGCTGGAAATCGTACGAGAATGAATACTGTTATTGAGTTAATAGATTATTTAAGTGCAGATAGATTGAATTTATGTACTGCTAAAATGGGTCATTCTGGAGCAATAGATTGTACAACTAAAAAAGCACAAGATAGTCATTTGTTTAATATTATATTAGAACAACGTGAGTTATTGTATGATGTAAAAAGTTCAAATGATAATAGACGAAAATTTAATTATGAAACATGTGAATTTAAAGCTTTAGATAAAGATAGTAATCATATTCATATAGGAGGTAATACAAATGAAGTTAAATTCGACAACATTAGCAACTAAGTATAGACCCAAAACATTTGATGATGTATCGGAACAAGATGATATTAAGATAATTTTGGAAAATCAAATTAGAACTAATAATTTAAAACATGCTTATTTATTTTGTGGTGGAGCTGGTACAGGTAAAACAACTACTTGTAGAATAGTAGCTAATATGATAAATAAAGGTAAGGGTACTCCTATAGAAATAGATTGTGCTAGTCATAACCGGAGTAGATGATATGAGAAATATACAAGAACAATGTAAAACAAAACCTTTAGATTGTGACTATAAAATATTTATCTTAGATGAGGTACACATGATAACATTACAAGGCTGGAATAGTATGTTAAAGATACTGGAGGAGCCTCCGGAGTACGTTATATTTTTATTCGCAACTACAGACCCTCAAAAAATAATAGGTACTATAATGTCTAGGGTACAGCGTTTTAATTTTAAACGAATAAGTATTCCAGGTGTTGTTAATAGATTAAAGTTTATAATAGAGAGTGAAAATAAATTAAATCAACCTACTTTATTAGATACAAATTTATCAACACAGATAAAATATGAGGAATCTTCATTACAATATATTGCTCGTTTATCTAAAGGTGGTATGAGAGATGCAATAACAACGCTAGAGAAATGTATAGATTATAGTACAGATTTAACACTTGAAAATGTATTAAAGGTAACTAGTGGAGGTATATCAGAGCAAACATTACTACATTTATTAGACTTATTATTAAATAAACAATGTAAGGAATCATTATTATATTATAACGATATATATATGTCAGGTATAGATACAACATTATTTTTAAAATTATTTATAGAATTTTTGGAAAATTGTGTAAAGTATTTAATTGTTAAAAGTAGTGATATTGTTACTGTATCGGATTTAGTTATAGAATACTTACTTAAAAATGAACAATATTTGGAATCTATGAGGGCATATTTATTTTCATTGTTAAATTTGTTTAATAGATATAGTAGTGAGGATTTAAAAGTAATTATAGAAAGTTGGATTGTTAAGGTATGTATATAATTGGACAAGAGAAGAATTTAGAAATAATTGATTCTTGGAATAAATTACCTAATTTTATAATAATACAAGGGGATGAACATGTAGGCAAAAGTTATTTAACATTATACTTATGTGAAAAGTTTGATTTATTTTATAAGGAATTAGATATAAGTGTTAAAAGTGTAAGGTCTTTAATTAGTACTATGATACCTAATTCTAATACTTTATACCATTTAAAAAACTTTGATAGAGCTTCTTTACAAGCAAAAAATGCTTTATTAAAAATAACTGAAGAACCTGTTGAGGGTAATTATATTGTTATAACAGGTGGCCCTCAAATTAAGACACTTGAAAGTAGAGCTAGAAAACTTGTAATGCAATCTTATACTTACGAACAATTGAAGGATTATATTGTTAAAAGTATTCCAGATGTACAAGACCGGATTAAGTTTATATAAATCAGGTTTTAATACTCCAGCTAAAATAAATTATTATAAGAGTTGTGATAATATAAACACTATACTATCACTTACAATTAAGGTAATAGAAAGAATAACATATATAACTCCAAAAGATATAATAGATATTATTGGTAGATTTGAAGATAAATATGAAAACATAGATGAATGTTTATTGTTTATAAATATGCTAATATCCTTGTTAGAATCAAATTTAAAAGAAGCAATGTATACGTCCTATATAAACATACTACAAATAATAATTAGCACTAAAAATACATTATTACGTGAAAAAACATTAAGACGAAAGATGTTGTTGTTTAATATGTTTTATGAAATTGGACAATTACAAAAGGAACAGGTGTAGTAACATGAAGTTATTAAAAGATTTAAAAGATGAAATTCTAGCTAAACATTTTAATAAATTGTATATATTTTTTGGAGAAGACAATGGGCTTAGAAAGCATTATATAAATAAAATTGCAGAAAGTTACTCTACTGTGAGAATGATTGATAGTTTGGAACAAATTAGTACAACTTCATCTAAAGGTGGTTTGTTTAAAACTAAAACATTGTATTTAATATATAATGATGAGCAGTGTTTAAAGAATAATTTGCAATCCATAACAAAAATATTAAACAGAATTGAAGATGATTGTGTAATTGTAGATTTTGAATCTTTAGATGAATCTTGTAATTTAATGAAAGAGTGTCCTGATTTATTTACTAAATTCACAGTAGTTAATGATAACATTGGATTAGAATTTGTTGATGATATAATCAAAGTATCTAGTAAAAGTAAAAAAGAATTAGTCAAAAATTGTGGAAATAATTATGCTAATATATTATTAGAAACAGATAAAATATTAAACTATTCAGAAAACCAAAATGTTAGTAATGAAGTTGCCTACCAAGATTTAAAAGTTAAAGAGCAATTACTAGTAAAACCTGAAACATTTGATATAAACATAATTATGGATAATATATTAACGGTTAATAAGGATAATTTAGCTAATATATATAAACTTATAAAACAAAATTATGTGGAAAACTTATGGTTTAGTTTAAATAGAATATTTAGTGATTATTTAATATGTTATTGTTTAAAAGCTTTTGGTTATTATGACGGCTCCACAATAGCTTATAATTTACAACTACCTTGGTATAGAACTAAAGCTTTAAGAGATTACAATTTACCTTATGATAGTTCGTATTATCTATGGTGTGCTAATGAAATAACTCAAATAGACTATAAAGTTAAAACAGGAAAAATGAATATGGAAGACATATTAGATTATATATTTTATACGCTAATTTAATATAATAAAATGAATAATGTAAAATAATAAATGTAATATGTAAAGTAGTAAAAATTTAGATATTTTTTTTAAAATTTTTTAAAATTTTTGTATTATTTGAATTTACTACATTTGAAATTATTTTAAAAAATGTAAACAACTTCAAAGTATTTAAAAATCAATGTTTTTTAATTATCTACTTATGTAAATTAGGTATTTACAAATTAAAATTCTTAATATATTATACGAATAACTTTAATTGTAAAGTTATTTGCGCAAATACAAAAGAATTGAAGATTAAAAAAATACACATAGGAGGTAGTTTAAAAACTATGAGAAAATACACATCACCAACACAAACGGCTGAGAAATTAGCCTCAATTTACAATATGACAAAGGAGCAAGTATTTAAATTAAGACAACAACATGATTGCATGTTAACTTTAGAGGAGTTAAAAATTAAGTATAATAATCCTACAATGGAAGCATTACCGGATTGGATAACAGAAGAACAATTACAAGATACAATAACTAGATGTATAAATTCATTTCATCGTAAATATAATACTTGGTTTGATACATATTTAACAAAAGAAGATGTATTTATGGAATTATATTTACATGCTAGAATGAAGTTAAATGCTTTTAATAGCATAGCTATGTTATCAACTTCTTTAACAAATAAAATTTTTAGTATTATATACTATGCGGGTAGAAATGCCAATATAACACCGTATAGTTTATATCAAAAAGTAAATGAACAAGAGAAAGACAATAGAGAGTTACTAGATATACTAGCACCTCAGTCAAATCCTACGGATGAAGATAATAAATTTTTATTAAATATAAAGTCTATCAAAGATAAACAGTTGAGAGAATTACTAATTGTTATTGGTTATTTAGTAGCGAATATATCTATATTACATCCGTTATATATGGAGGTATTGGATAATAATTCAGAAACTATAGTAAATAATATTAAAATGCTACAAGCTAGAGTAGAGAAGAATGATGAAATATTAAGAAATAGAATAGATGGAATACCTTGTGTAGAAAAAAGACATAAGTTAACTGTAACAGATGTAATAAAAGCATTAGAATATAATAAAGTAGATGCAATACAACATACTGCATTAGGAAATGTTGAAGTATTAAAAACAATGTCTGTAAAAGAATGCTTATCTGATATACAAGATTATATAAAAACATATAAAATTTTTGGGTAACTATAGATGTTATATATATTAAAGGAGTTATGGTATAATGTCTAATAATAACGATAGAAAAGAAAAACCTACATATATACAAAGGATATCATTACACAATAAATCACCTCAAGAAGCAGAAAGAATAAATAAACTATATGAGGATAATTTAAATTTAGCATACAATATTGCTAAAAAATATTATAAAACAGGTTATTGGGAATTTGACGATTCTGTACAAATAGCGTTAATGGGTCTATGGAAAGCTTGTCTAATATGGGATGAAGGAAAATTTAAACTATCCACTTTAGCAACAAATGTTATTACAAGGGATTTTATAGATTATGATGTTAGACAGAAGAAACAACCTAATATATTGTTTAACTTAGAAGAAAATTGTGTAACTGAGGATTTAACACTTGGAGATGTATTAGAAGATGTATCCTCTAATATAGATATAGAGATAGAACAATCGGAAGCTATAGAAGAAATAAATATGGATATTTTATACATATTGGATGATATAGCAGAAGAACTAAAAATACAACCAAGTTATGTTAAAGCAATATATTTAGTATATATAGAATCAACACAAGATAATAGTACATTAAATACACGTAATATTAGATTTGTACCCAAACCTATAATTAAGGAAGTAATAGACTTACTTAAACAAAAGTTATTAGAATTAAATGGAGGTAGATAATAACATGGAAGAGAGTAATAAACAAGCAAAAGCTCAAATATTAGAATCACTTATTACATATTATCAAACTAAAAAACAAGAGGAGGAAGTAAAGTATAGACAATATACAGAACAACTTTCTAAGTTATCTCAACAGTATGAAGATTTAAGAGTAGCTAGAGAAACAGTTAGAGGAGCATACACAGCATTTGAACAAGCAAGAAGAGATGTAGAGCAACAGTTAAAAACTCTAAATAATAATGAAGAAGTAATTGATGGACAAGTAACTGTAGAAGATATACCTACTAACAATGCAGTAGCTGAAACATCTAACTCAGATAATGAACAAAAACATAAAGAGGATATATCTACACCTAAATCTGATAAACCAGAAACATCTACAGTGAAAGAGGATGTTGTTAAAGCTATAGACACAGAACAAGTAACAAAGGCTATAAAGGAAGATATTAGTGAACAAGAAAAACAAGTTGTACAACAAACTGTACAACAAACTAAGAAAGATGAAATTCCCGATTATTTAAAATAGAATAAACTGACAAAAAAGTAGTACACAAATTATCGTGTACTACTTTTTTTATTGATAATATAAGATGTTATATTATATATATTTATATAAGGAGATTATTAAATATGATTAATTCAAGAAAAATAATACAGTTATTACAAGAGCAGAAAACAGATGTACAGGAGTATAAAGCATTAGATGGTATAACAATTGAGTGTAAATTGTCAGAACAACATAAGTTTGATTTAAATTCATTTAAACAGTATATTAAAGAGGTACTATATAAATTAAACTTACCTTCAGCATTAGTAGAACAAAATAAAGAAATGCAAAATGTATTTATAATACAATTTCCAGATATGATACCAGAATATACTGATGAAGAAGTAGAGCAAGTTATAAAAGATAATCTATCTATGTTAGTACAACTAATAACAAGTAATTCAATGGGACATGTGCCTGATAAAGATACATTAAGAAATCATAAAGGTATGTTAGTAAGAGATGCAGTAACTATGTACTTTAAAGGTTATGCAAATCAATATAAGCAAACTGAAGAAGATTATATTGGTAATTTACAGGAGTTTGAAAAATATAATAAAATATTTGATAAATGGTTATTAGATGTTAAATTAAAATAGGAGGAATAAAGTAATGGGCGATATAGGTAATTTTAATGTACAAGATTTAGATAGTATAATAAAGAAGCAACTAGAATATAGACAGTATATAAAAGAACATGTAGATAATGTAAATAAAAGCTTTTTAAAACTTATGCAATATAAACATCCTAAAATTAAAGAATTTTTTATAAATGATTCATCTTTGGTGGAGGATGTATGTAGACGTTGTTTAGTACATGACAAATCAAAATTAAGTTATGAGGAGTTTGAACCTTATAGAAGAAACTTTTATCCTATAAATAAAAAAGAAAAGGATAATAATAAAGAAGCATTTGAAAAAGCTTGGGAACATCATTGGAAGAATAATGACCACCATTGGGAAAATAGACAGGATACAGAATATGTTAATTTACCTGCTTGTGTGGAGAATATTATAGATTGGATGGCTATGGGTATAAAATTTGGCAATACAGCTTATGATTACTATGATGAACACAAAGAAGAAATACATTTAAATGATAATGAAAGAGAGTATATGGAAACTATACTTTATGCTATGAAAGAGGAGGATACAAATGAAGAGAGTAAGTAAAACAAGTATATTAAAAAATGTTAAAGAAGCATTATATAGAATAAAAGGGTATGATGGTAATATTACAGAAGATATGGACTTGAATGCCGATTTACAGTTAGATTCATTAGATTTAGTAGATTTAGCAATGACATTAGAGGAAATATATAATTTTAATATTGAAATAACGGACGAGGAATTGGAAGAGTTTAAAACAATAACAGATGTTATAGATGTTATAAATAATAAGTTAAACATAGATTAACTTACATAGTAAGTAAGGGGGTGTATTTGATTATGATTATAGATGATAGTTATAAAAAGAATAATAAGGTTGAATTAACTTTAGAACAATACTTACAACTATTATATCAATATAAAGAAAATTTATCTAAGTATGATAATTTAATTGAATATTTATTCACTAAGTGTTTATACTTAGACAAAGATTTAGATGGTGCAAATCAAGAGGTTAAGTTTGAAAGATATAATATAAATGAAGATTATATGATAAAACTATTAAAGGAAGCTTGTCCAGAAAGATTTAAAATTGCTGAAAATTGTTTAAAGCAGTTGGTGGAGCAAGAAGAGGAGTAAATAAGTATAAAATGCCTAGTTACAGAAAATTAAAAGAAATATTAAGTGTAGAAATAGAAGAGAAAGAAACGAGAGTAGCTACAGATATTACGGTAAGATGTCCGATATGTAAATTACCTTATTATGAGTATGATGCTGAATTATACGACTGGCACATTATAGAGTGTGATAGATGTGGTACGAAATATAAATATAAGGTAGGCGAATAAAAAATGTCGGATTACGAACATATAATTATTAGTGCAGAAAGATATGCACTAGGTAGAATGACATATATTGTTGAACTAACTGTTAAATATATATTAAATGAAATAGAAAATAACAAATTATCAGATAAATGTTTAAATGTAATAGCAGAGGATATTAAAGATACTAAATATTTAGGTATGGACTGTGACAAGGAACAATGGATTAAATTATTACATAGAATTGAGAGTGTGATATAAATGAAAGATTTAACTACAGAAGAAGCAGTTGAATATGTAAAAGATATTTTAAAATATCCAAAGCTATATGCTTCTACAGAAAATGAGGGAGACTTTTTACGAGGAATTGACAAAAATAAAATTGAAAAAGTATTAAATGAACTGGAAAATAAAGATAAAATAATTGATGCTATGGCATTACAATTATTTGGAGTACTTATATGGGATGATAAAAAAGAAGAGCTTATTACATTAGACACAGCAGAAGAAGTAAAACAATATTTTGAAAGGAACGTAAAGGATGAAAAAATCTAATAAACAAACAACTTTTGTATATTGTCCAAAATGTAATAATGAATTAGTTAAGAATGGAAATTTAATAAAAGATACAGATTTCGTTTATTTTAAATGCAGTAAATGTGGACATCAAAGTAAATGGGATTTTGATTTTCCTTGTCCTATACTAATAGAGGAGGTAAAAGATGAATAGTTACTGTGGATTTGATAACAATGTTAATCATTCAACTTGTTATGACAGTGAAATAATAATATATAACGATTTATTTAGTCTTATAAGAATAGTTAGTACTAACCAATATATATTTCAATGGGCAGATAGAAGTTTAAGGAGATAAACATGTGTGAGTATTGTAGACAATTTAATGAATATGTTATATCAGGTAAAGAATTATTAGTTAATAAAACAAACACTGTGTTATCTAAATTGCAGAGTGATACATTAAACTGTTATATAATGAAGGGAACACAAGATAAGTCATCAGCTATTATGATAGGAACACGTGAGGGATTTCATTATATAGATATTAAATATTGTCCAATGTGTGGAAGGGAGTTATGAAAATATGAAAGTTATGATTAGTCAACCAATGAGGGGTAGAAAAGAAGAAGATATTAAAAAAGAAAGGGAATCAATAGTACAAAGATTTAATGAAATGCATATAGAAGTAATAGATAATTTATTTACAGAGGAAGCACCAAAAGATTGTAATCAAGGTGTATATTATTTAGGTAAATCTATAAGTGCAATGAGCGATATAGACGCATTGTATATGTGTGATAGTTGGGAGATGTATAAAGGATGTTCTATAGAGAGAGATGTAGCTATAAGCTATGGTATAAAGGTACTATACAGTGATTTCTTCCAAAACGATAATGGTATATTAACTAGAAGAGATATTTAGTGTTTTATAGAGGGGAAGATTTGTATTTTGAACAAGAATGAATTTTTATTTAAGGAACATAAATATAAAATTTATGATATAGAAACACATACTACGTTACAATGTCTCAATTTAACACCACAATTAGATTTAAAGACTTTTGATGTGTCTAATAAATCAGTTATATTAGAATACACTCGGTTTGTTAGATATTGACGGTAATGAAATCTATGAAGGAGATGTAGTTGAAGAACGAGTAGATAGAGGTCGATATGAAACTATACAATATACATGGATTAATTGGAAAGTTAGTTATAGTTGTTGGTTAAGAGGCAATTATAATAGACTAACACCCAATAATATAAAACAATATAAAATTAAAGTTGTAGGTAATGTGTTTGAGAATAACGAATTGTTAACTAAGGATATGTTATGGGTGGAGAAGTAAAGTAAGGAGTGCTAGTATATATGGTCGAAATAGATAATGAAAAGTATATAAAACAAAGTGATATACAAAATTTAATATTAGAACTAAGTGAAGAATATGATAGAATACAAATTAAGTTTGATGAAGTATTTTATAAAAAAGATAAGAAGGATTTCAATGACTTTATACTACAACATTCCTACTCCGATACCTTACAAGAACTTAGTTGGATGATAGGTAAATTAAATAATTTAGTAACTGGAGGTAACGAGTGATTTATATAACATATTTAGGTGAGGAATCTACAGAAAATTTTATACCTGGAGAAACTTATGTTGTAGTTGATATAAAGTTTATACCCATATTACAAGATTATAAAGTATTTATGTTTGTTACAAATCGTTATAATAACGTTGTTAGTATCAATTATGATAGTCTTACAAAGTTTAATACTTTATGGCATGTAGAAAATATAGTACACTCTGTAGATAATAAACAAGAATATAATGTTAATAAAAATGAGTTAATTAACTTTCAATTGGAATTGGAACGTATAGTAGATAAATATAAGCGATATTATGGTGTAAATCATATTTACTACGATTTTGTTTCTTTAAATACTATGTTGAATGAAATTTTAAATAATAGTGAAAATTAACAATTACAGGAGGTAATTTAAGTATGTCTAGTAAACATTATACGTCAGAATTTAAGGAAGGATATTTAGCAACATATAAATTCCTAACTGTTGAGCTAATTGAAAAAATTTCGGAAAGCAAAGGTATTTGGATTGTAGAAAACGTGAGTAGTAATGGAGAACTAATTTTAGCTTACGAAAAAGATATAGAACATTTATATTACTATGAGTAGTATGTTAGATATAAAGATTAAGAGGTGAAGTTAGTTTGGATAAGATGAGTGAAGATGAAATATTACAAACACTTAATAATATAAAAGCTGCCTATAAATTATTGCCTGTGTTGTACAAAGGAGACGACTATACTCAAGAAGTACTAGCCATCGAAGCTATACTTAAATTATATAAGCAACTAAAAGCTTCAAATAACGAATTGGATACTGTAAACAATGATGTGATTTTACAGAATATGAGACTTAGTAAAAATTTGGAACAAGAACAGCAGAAGAATAAACAAATACTCGATTTTATAAACAATAAGTGGAAAGAGTACGTGCCAAAGACAACTATACATCATCCGGATAATGTAAATAATTTTTTAGATGCAATAAGATGTAATGGTAGAGTGGATGCGTACAATGAGTTGTTGGAGGAGTTTTTCAATGAAGGAGATTAATGAACAATTAGTTATAGATAGCTTAAATAAGTATATTGAGTTAATCGATAAAAATTACTGTATGGATTGTAATGAGTTGAACACAATTACAGGTGATTCTTGGAATGGAAGTTATAATGTAAAAACTTGTATACAAGATTTGTTACAGTTATATAATCAAACTAAACATGATTTAGAAGAAGAGAAACATAAAAACGAATTGATTAAAATGTCAAAGCTAATTACTGTAGGTAGACAAACAGGTAAAACATTATATCATAAATTAGTTTTACAGGAATATGTAAATAGACAGTGTATAGAAGATTTATTAAAATTAAATAATATAGATGATATACATTCAAAAATAAAACAAATATTAGTGAGGTAAGTAGTATGATAAAGGTATCCGATTTGGCAGGATTTTTGGCACAATTTAAGGATAGTACAACAGTTGGAGAAATAAAGGATAAAATAAAAAGTGAGTACCCTTATGAATGTCCTAAGTGTAAAGGTAAGGGACAAGTTTACATTGAAGATTGTTTTGGAGATGGAAGAACAGGTAATTACTGGATTAAGTGTAATATTTGTAATGGATACGGTAGAACACATAATTTATATACGCCTAAATATGTTATAGATAGATATGTTGAGGAGTGATATAAGTGTTTAAGTTAAAAGATGAAGTGGAGTTTTCTAAATTAACGGATTATAATTTTAAACTAATTCCAGCAGAAATATATGCTAAATCTATTGATTGTTACACAAATGGTATTGGAGATAAAATAGAGACTTTCATTACATTGGAACAAGATAGAACGTTACAAAAATACAAAGTTAAAAGTTATTTAGGTTGTGTTTATGACCAAGTATCTTTACATATATGGAAACGAGATATAAAAGATTTATATAAAGCTAACATTTTAGAAAGAGGGTAAATAATATAGTGGATGAGGATAAGTTTAATCAGTTAAAACAATTTGTTAAAAGTGAGATGCAAAATACAATAAATGAAAGTGTAGATAGTACTTTAATTTTTATGTATGTAAGCTCATTAGAAAATAAAATTAAAGAATATGAGGATAAGATTGCTAATTATGTACCTTTAATTGATTGTGTTCCTAAAGTTAAAATTAAGGAATATTTAAAGGTCTGCGAAAATGTGTATGATGAATTAGTTAAACCCTATATAGTAGATGGACGTTTAGTTGTTACGGGATTAAGTAAGGGTGAACAATTAGAGTTGATAAATAAAAGAAATTGTCTTATAACTCAAATATCTACATATAAACAGTTATTAGATGAGCCTATAGATTTTGTAGAATAACTTGAGGGAAGGGATATAATGAAAGATATATTAAATTCAATAACTATATTAAATAGATTTAAACAAGATTGTAATCATATACCTTATAATTATTTATCTAATTCTCCAGAGGAAATAAAACAAGCTATTGATACTATATTAGAAGAACAAAGTCATTTAACTAGTGATACTTACTCAACTCAAATAAATTGTAGTGATATAGATGCTACAAATATAGAAGAAGTTAGACGTGTTTTATTTAATATGTGTTTAGGTTCGGAGAATGAGAAGTTTGTACAATTCTGTAGAACATTATACGATAATCTACTAAATAATAAAAAACTTATAGATGCGTTAGTTGATTATATAGATGTTAATACTTATAGAGATAATGAAGAATGTGAGATAGCAACTAGATTTAATTGTGAGTGTAATAAACAACAGAGTTGTGAACAATGTATATTAAATAATATATCATCAACTATAAGGAGGTAGGGAAGTTATGTTTGATTGGATAACAAAACCTAAGTATGAGTTAACAACATTAGATAACATTATATCTACAATTGAAATAATATTTTTAATTTGTATATTGTCTTTTTTGTTTGTGTTGTATATTGAATTTAGGAATTGGCTGAGAACACGAAAAAATGATAGAGAGGATAAAAATAAATGAGTATACATAAGCAGTTTTTAATACCCGAGTTTTATATTATGAAGATACCTGTATGTGATGAGTGTAACATACAATTAGAGGATACCAACGTAATGTTACCTAGTTATCCTCCTAAATATGTGTATAAATGTAAACAGTGTGGTAAGGAATACAATTATACAGAAACAGAGTTAAGAGGAGAGTGGAAATGGAGAACAATATAGATACAAAATGTTTTAAGTTTACTATAGTTCATTTAATCTATGCTTTTATAATAGGGTTTAGTTTAGCGTATATTTTGTTAAGTATTCCTAGTGTATTAAAACATACAGGAGCGTATCAAAAATTACATGAACAGGAGGTACAAAATTTAAATAATGAAAATAAAGAATGTAAATTTAGAGTGGAATGTATTAGCTAGTATAAATAGGGATGAAGTTTATCCCTATAATGTATTATGGGATAGCTTACCTAATACAATTGCTAAACAGGTAAGAAGTAAGAAGATAACATGTAGGGCTGATTTAGAAAAATATTTAAAGGGTGAATTTATGTCTATTTATTGGTCTAGAGCTCAATATGAAATACTTGTATGTCCTTTGTTTGATAAAGATGGAGAACATACAATTAAATTAGATGTTTGGTATCAAATAAATATGAATTTTAAACATATTGTTGATTATATTATTCGACAAATGCAATTAAACATATAGGAGGTATAAATAATGAATTCTATTGTAGATGAGCAAATTCGTTGTGGGGAGTACGAAAAGTCCATTTTAGTTTTGATGAAAAGAGCTAGCGATATCTTAGAACATAAAACTTTAGATACAATTGGAGATGAAAGCATATATACTATTATAAAAGAATGGCATAGAATGTATAAGGAATATATGGCTCTTTCGGATAAATATCGAGAGTTGTTGGATATAGAGAAGATACATGCTAGTATAAATGGACGTATGCAACAAGAAATTACAACATTAAAAGCTAAACTAGCTGAGTATGAGAATATAAATGGAGAGGATAGTGAATAATGGATTTATTATATAGAGCCAAAACATTGGGAGATAATTCAAATTGGATGCATTCTAAATATATTAAACAAGATAGATACAATACATATTTATTATATACAGATGAGGATGGAACTATTTTTGATGAATGGATTAAAATAAATAAAAATACCTTAAGTATGTTTACAGGTGTTTATACTGAAGTAGATAAGAAATTAGTTTTTGAGGGAGACATTGTGGATATACAGGAGGATGTAGCTAAGTTCTTCCGTGTACCTTCAAGGGGAGTTGTAGTATATCACAAAGGTTGTTATTTTATTACACCTAATGTTAATGAGTTTTTAAATACACAAAGTTTGTATATATTACTTGACTACAATTTAGAATTAAGAGGAAATATAGTGGGTAATATATATGATAATGATATGGAGGATTTAATTAAACATGAATAACGTGGATAATAAGGATATACAAAAATTATGTGATAAGTTAGATGAGATATCTAGTCAAATACAAACATATAATGATTATAAAATAGATGAGCAATATGAAGGTACTGTAGTTTTTAAATATAATACTAATAATGTTTATGTTCCTATTATATCTAATATTAACCGTTTTGTACGTGTAATAAAAGATATAAATGAGTATATACGTTTATTATATAAATATGGCGATAACAGAGCGTATTTGTTAGATACACAAACAGGTAAGTTTTATACTCCAGAAGAAGTAATTAAGTTGGAACAAGATTATACTTTTATAAATAATACAGATGAAGATAGATTTATAAGGGTTATAGGAGAACAGTATGTAGCTAATAAATTACAGGATATGTTAGATAGTGTTTTATATTTAATTAGTGATTTATAAGGGGGTTATATTTAATGGCACTACAATTAAAATTAAATATCAGACAACATTTATATGCTATATATGATACAGAGGTTCGTAATTATATAACAGACTGGATGTCAGAGAATGATATAGTAGAATATATAAAACAGAATGATTTAAAGGATTTAACACTGTATATTACAAAGGACGGTAATAATTTACAAAAAGACCCACCTAAGACAAATTTACCTGCTAGAATAAAATGTTTAAAGTGTGGTGCAGTAATACAATCAACACATAGACATGATTTTGTAATGTGTACATGTAAGTCTTGTTACGTTGATGGAGGAAATGACCCATATGTTAGATATGGCGGAGATTTTGATAAAATAATGATTATAAATCCTGATGGTACTGAAGAACTGTTGTCAGACCAAATAGCAAGGTTACAACATAAACAGGAACAAGGTAAGTAATTTATGAGATATATAGATTTAATCAATTTAGTTGTAGGTATTGAGAATGAATTATTTGTAGTACAGTGTTTAAACCTTATTGAGTATCTACAACAGTTAAAAGTAAATAAACATATAGGAAATTATATTGTTTTATATAAACTACCAATAATAGATAGCTTACCTATTATATGTAGTTATTACGGTGTTGAGTATAAAAAAGTTACATATCTACCTGATAACTACTTATTTGTAGTATACAATAAAAATTGGTTTTATAATGGATAGGAGGTATTAAATGTTATTTACACAGTGGATGAATGATAAAAGAAATCAAGATAAAATAACTTGTCCTTCTTTAGATGCACAAATTGCTATAGAGTTTTTACAGAACTATTTATTGGGAGAAAATTGGTATATTGTAGACCCACTATGTAATGCTCAAGCAAATGTAGAAGTAGTTCATACAATATTATACAAGTATAGTAGAAGATATAGAAAAGAATATAAACAATGGAGAAGACAACTTAAAAAAGAAAGGGGATAAGATAATGCTTATAGTTAAACCACAAATATTTGTTGAAGATTATGATGGTATTAAAATAATGAAAAATATAGAGAGAGCTTGTAGAACTTGTTATAGAAGTGAAGGCAGTATTACAGAGGATAGTTATAAGAACTTGTTAAAGAATTGTATTAACAGAGGTCATGAATCTGTGTTAGAACATGAAAAGATAACAGTTAAGATGATTTGTGATATTGGTGTATATAAAGATTTAACAAGACATAGATTTGGTAGTTTTAGTATAGAGAGTACAAGATATTGTAATTATAGTAAAGATAAATTTAATAATAATATAAAATTCATTAAACCTGTTTTTTATGATGAGTCTTGGAGTCAAGCAAATTATGAGGGAAGTGCTATGACGGAATCTCAATTAAAATCTAGTTTATGGTATAAATGTATGGAAGAGATAGAGTCAAATTATATGCAAATGGCAAATATTGGATGTACACCTGATGAGTTACGTATGATATTACCTCATAGTACTGCCTCTGAAGTTACAATGACATGTAATATACGAGAATGGAAACATATTTTAAGTTTAAGATGTACAAATCATGCTCACCCAGCTATACAACAACTTTTAATACCTTTACTTTTAAAGTTTAAACAAGATATGCCTGAGATATTTAGTTGTGTTGAGTATAATGAAGCGTTTGATGTAAATAAGTATGCCGATTTAGAATGTTATAATCTTATTTAATTTAAAAAATTTATAAAAAGTATTTACATTTTTACAAATATATAATATATTTGTTTTGTAAATTTTTATAAAGGAGGTATGTAGTTATGGTTGATACAAAAGATATTTTATCTACACAAACTACAACAAGTGGGAGAAAACGTATTTATTCAGCTGAGTTTAAACAAAGGATATCCCAATTACAGGATAAAACAGCTGCAGAGATGTTAGCTATTCTAACTAAAGAGTTTCCACAGTATAATCTAAATAAGACAAAAATAACATCTTTTTGTTATAATAACAATATAAAATTTGTTCCTTTAACTAAAGGTGGATTTAAAGCTGGAAGACAAGAAACAAGTCTATGGAAAATGGTTCGTGAAAGAGTAAACCAATTAGAGGAATATACAAGTGCAGAAATTTATGATATTATTACAAATGAATTTCCAGAACTTAATATAACTAAAGTGCAATTCTCTAAAAAATTATACGCTTGGGGATGTACTTATAAAAAGCAACCTCATTGTGGTAGACGGAGGTACTAAATCAAATAACGAAAAATCAAACGTAGAAGAATTTAAAAAAGAAGATACAGATGATTGCATTATAGTTTCAGATAAATATACATTAGATGGACAACATTTAGTAGTTAAAGCTACACCAGTTACAACTGAGGAACAAAGAATATTACAAGAACAAAATAATAATAGATTAAGGAATATTGAATTAGAAATAAACAGCGTACTAAAGAAAAAATCCGAGCAATTCAACTGTGCTATAGAAAAGTATTTTACTACAACTCAATTATTAGAGCTGTTAAGAAATATACAATATTTGGCTAAATACATAGATAATCTTTGCAATTGTATAAATAGTCAGTATGATATAATGAATGCTTATCAAGAAGATATAATACATGAATTTGAATTTGCAACCTTAGATTCACATAATACTTATTTGCAAGATAAGTTAAATATATTTAGAAATAAGAGAAGGGATATATCCAATTATAGAGATGATTTAGAGTTATTAAAACAATTTTTATACACAATAGATACTAAGGAATTAGACTCTGCTATTAGTGTTTTGGAGACACAAAAATTTAAAACACAACAAGCTAAATACATACCTAAAGTAGATGATACTATGTATGAAAGATATAATTGGGTGTTTGCTAAAGAAGACGTACATGGGGACAATAGTAAGAATAGTGCAAATAAGATATTAAAAACAAATAAACGAGAACAAGAACAAATTACTAAAGTAAGCCCTATTGTAAGTAATAAAATTACAAACTTTAGAGTATCTTGTGTTTTATATGGAGGTAAATATAGAGTAGGTAAGTGTTGGAGTAGAACATATAAATGTAAAGACTCATATACTGCTATGAAGTGGGCTAAACAAGAACTAAATAATTTAATAGACCCAAATCAAGGTATATTTTATAAACAACTTGAAGTAACCAACAATATATAGATGTTATATATAATAGGTAGAATTAACTATATTAGGCAAAGAAAGTTCCTTTTTAACAACATGAGGTTAGGTTTATATACTTTCCGTCTAATATTTATTACAAAGTAGTGTTGAAATAAATTATTGTATAAGTATTCTCCTGAGATTATAGTAATATAAATCTTGCGTATTTTGTGTATTTTGTCTTACTTATACAGTTGTTAATCACTGTGTACAGAAAGTTCCTTTATTACAAGTGCCTGTTAAGCTGAGTACTTTCCACACAACTAATCATCACTACTTTGTAGGATGTAAGACGACATGTAGTTATTTACTACAAAATGTCGTCTTTATTTAATTTTAATTATTAAATAATATAATTTTACTACCTAAGTATTAAAATGCTTTAAAATCTAAATTAGTGCGAATTGGAGGTATTATAAATGTCTAATACAAAGGATTTGGATAAATATGTTAAAATTTTACAAAATATGAAAGTAATGTATTCCAACCCACCTAATGATAATAATTTTGATGATGTTGTAAAAGCATTAGATTTAGCTCTAACTCATATTAAATATATAGATGATATATCAAATGTTGATTTAAAGAAACAGGTACTTGAATTAACAAGTAAGTTAAATGAAGCTGAGATGTTATTAGAATTTATAACAAAAGAATTATCTAAAACTGTATATAATATAACAGATGAATTTGTGTCACATTTAAGTTTATTAGATAAGTACAGGGATAAAATGAAAACAGAACAATTGTTGACTAAAGGTAGGTGATAGTAATAAATATTATTATATTATTTTTAAGTATATTATCTGCAGTGTATGTTTTATTTAGAATAATGGATGTATTTGATGATGTACATCATCCAGATGTTTGGATAATATCGGGGTGTTTAACATATGTAATTTGGTTTATAAAATGGGGGTAGAAGGGTGAAGATTGTTGATTTATATAATGTATTAAAAGAAGTTTGTGATAAAGGTAATGGAGACTGTGAGTTGGAATTTTGGATAAAATTAGATGATGGTGTATCGGCTTTGGCTTATGTGGACTCTATAGGTCAGTATAGCGTTGTACCGGATATGACTATAACAGTATCTCCAACAGGAGCCGAAGGTAAAATATATACATCTGATATACCAGATAGAGAACAGTTTATGTTTAGAAGCAAGTACGAAACAATATTACAACTTGTTTCAAATCTAAATAATGAAATACAAGCGGTAGTAAATAATGATAAGTCAGGAGATTTAAAAGATGAATAAAAGAGTAAAAGATGAAGATTTTAAAAATTTAAAAGAAATTGTAGATTTATGTAAGAACGAGTTAGCTAGTAAAGAGTATGATAATGTACATGCAACATTAGATTTAAAAGATTTAAAATCGTTAGATTCAATTTTAGATATGTATACTTTTTATAAAAATTGGACAGATTTACAATACGCAGATAAATGGGGTAAAAAATATTTAAAGGAAGTTAAATCTGAGATACCTGGAGTTGTTTTACCTTCACCTTCAGATATATATGAGAAATATTATAAACAAAAAGATGAGATTGCAAAATTAAAGAGATTATTATATAAACAAAATAAAACTGCTTTGGTTGATGATGATGCATTTGTAGCAGATTTACAAGAACAGATTAAAATAAAAGATTCTTATTTGGATTTAATATATGGAATTGGTTTTGATTATGATGGATATGAACAAGATTTACAAGGTTTAAAAACAACTATAGATACTATGGTTGATTATGCAATTAAAGGATTAAATAATGATAAAAGTAGTCCTATATATGGTATAGATTCACCTTTTAGAAATATTTTAGGTGAAGAATTAGATAGTAATGAGAATACATAAGAAGGAGTGATAATATAATGAATGTTGAGCCTAGAAGTCATGCTGAATTGTGTCCTGTATGTAAAGGTACAGGTAAATATAAATATGTTCCAGAAAATAATGGTACTATAATAATAGGTGATTTAAATGTACACTACTACGAAACTACATGTCATGGTTGTATGGGTAAGGGTTGGATAACTATAACAGATTATGTAACAACTTATCCAAATCAATATAAGGAAGAGCATTGGGAAAAAGTATATTGTAATAATCATATAACTCATATTGATGATTTATCTACAGCACAGGAGGATGATATAGATGTGCAGTAGTGAAAATATCTGTTTATTTACTAGTTTTATACAGTTGTTAATTTATATGTATGTGTTAATTACTGTTGTGTTTTTTATACATTGTATGAGGAAATGCCAGTTAATAATTACTCATCTTAAAACAAATAAACAAGAAGTAGTTACTGGATTTAAGAAGGTGCTATATACATTTTTATTGTGTTTAATATGGCCTATTTCAATTAAACAACATGATAAATAAAGTTAGGGGTTTTAAAATATTGAGTATGAAATATAAGCAGCAGATAGTTGATATAGCCACATCCTGGTGGACAAACGTTATAAAAAATGCTAAGATGGATTGTGGAGCTACAGGTCGAGACGATTTATTCACTATGGCATTAGGATATATGTTGAAAAAACCGTCTTCACAAAATGAATTGGATAACTTTAAAAATATGTTAGCCAATTACTTGAACTCAGAGTTTGATAGAGTATTTAAAGAAAATGAGAACAATTGTATTATATTAGATTGTGATTATAGTCCTTGTAAAGTTTTAAGGGATATAGCGGAACAGTGTAATATTTCCACAAATAATTTTCCTTGGAAAACCACAATGTGGATAGGTAAAAACTATTGTGAAGTTAAGTATGGGTATTCTAGTCCTATTGAATATTTATTTACATGTAAAGAGTATTGGCAAGATAGAATAAAATTGGATAAGGAATCTATCTTACAATATGAATCTGAACCTGAAAGTAATTTTACTATATTTTCTAAACAATCTTTAATAGAAGAAGCTGAAAATAGATTACATGAATCAGAAAAACAATATAGAAAATTTTTGGAGGCGAATGGCAATGAGTAAAACAGTAGTATTTGACTTTGATGGAGTTATTCATAAATATAGTAAGGGTTGGTGTGATGGAAGTATTTATGATGACGTTAATTTAGATGTGGTTGATGTGATGTATAAACTTATGACAATGGGTTATAGTGTTGCTATAGTTTCAACTAGAAGTCCAGAACAAATAGTTTCTTGGTGGAATAAACAGGATTTTCCAATGAAAGCTAAATTAGATAACAATTGTAAGTTTTGGAATGATACACAAAATGTTGGTGTGTTTAATAGGAAAATACCGGCTATGATTTATATTGATGATAGAGGTTTTAAATTTGATGGTAATAATGTGAACAATTTATTGAATGATATCATTAGTTTTAAGACATGGCAAAATTAGTAAGGAGGAATAATGAAGGGTCTATTTATTGAAGCTAGAATGAAAAGATGTCAAAATTGTAAATATTTATTTAATAAGGGCATAATGTTTGCTTGTGAACGTAGTGGGTATTATATAGAGCCTGTTAAGTATATTTGTTTAAAGAAAGTAAGGAGAGATAAAGATGTTAACGATAGAGCAGAAAACTGAAATAAATAAAGCAAGTATTGAATTATTTAATTGTTATTTAGATGAAAATGTAACATCCAATCAACCTGGAAGTCAAGAGGCGTTATTACAATTGGGTGTTTTAGTTGATAAAGATGTGCCATCTTATGTATACAGTTTAGTTCGAGATAAGTATGCAGATTATAGTGTTAAATTTAATCAAACTTTTCATAAAGCATTTGGTATTGTAAGAGATACTCCTGATTACGTATTGTTTATACAACAAGTTATACACTATGTAACAACGTATGGATTTGAATCTTTAGGTGTGTATAGTGATAATACAGTATATATTCCATGTGAACAGCTAGATATACTTAAAACAAATTTTCGTTTAAGTGAATGTGCTAATTTAAAACTTATAGCTGTACGTGGTGTTAGTTCTAAGGAGCTTACACAATTAGTTACTGACTTGTGTAAGTCTAATATTGCGTTATCAGATACTACTTTAAAAAATTTATTAGTTTTAAAAGATTATATAAATCCAGCTGTACTTAATGATTTGGAAGATATTAAAAATAAAGAATTAAGAGTTATTCTATACAAAGAGCTAAATATATTACCTAATAATCCAATAGAGTTTTTAAGATATTTAATCTTCGTAAGTTGTAGCACTACTATGTTAATAAAGAGTAAAGACTTGTATCGTAAATTATCAGCTTTAGATAATGTGAATAGAACTAAAATATACAATTTATTTAAATTATATTTTAATAAGTATGGGGAACAATATAGTTATTGTAAATTAGGTGAAGTGTTTTTAAGATATAGAAAGTTATTTATATGTATGAAGTGGCGTTCAAATACACATACAGACGAAGAAGCTGTTATTAAAAAAGAATTAAATAAAATAATAAACAAGCTTAGACATAGTTATGCAGATAAATATCACAAAACTGTACAATGTGATTTTGATACAACGGAAATTACAAACTACCTATCTAGAAACGTAATAACGGAACAAGATGAATCAAGCTATTATACATATATAACAAATTTAACAAATCGTTTAAAGAATCTATCTATATACAAACTAATAAGTACATACAATGGATTGGCTTATACATATCAAACGTATAATAGTTATAAAGAATTAAATTCGAATGTTCAATATAAAGTATATAAAATAAGAAACGGTAAAACATATGTTAATAAAATTAGTTTAAACCATGTTTTATATTCTAATTTACACAAATTAAAATCTATAATGGATTATATCTTAAATATAATAGTAGCACAAGTTAATACAAACTTTAAAAATAGTGTACAATATAAAATTAGAATTCCTTCTTGTGTTAATTATGCTTGTCCTACTTCAGAAAAATTATTTATAGGCAATATTCCAGAAGGCACTATGATACAAACAAATAACATAGATGATGGTGTGGTATTTGGTGTACACTGGTATAATGTGGGAGATGAAAGGGTTGATTTAGATTTACATGTTTCAAATTTACTTACTCATATAGGTTGGAATGGTAATTATAAGAATACAGATGATGGTGAAATATATTTTAGTGGAGATATAACTAATGCACCTTTACCAGATGGAGCTAGTGAGTGTATGTATATAAGAGGAGTTAAACAAACAAATTATTTGGTAACTCTAAATAATTATAACGCATCACACCTAGATGTTCCATATAAGTTATATATTTCTAAAGCTAATAAAGAAGACGTGGAAAAACAACACACTTTTGATATTAACAAATTATTAGTATGTTGTGATAATATAATAAGTCATAATACTAATAACGTTAACATAGGACAACTTGTTGTTGATAATAATTGTATGAAATTTATATTTGATTGTAATAGCATAAATAGTAACATAAGTATACCTAATACAAATATTATTGATGTTATATTAAAATACAGACAAGCAAAAGTAACAAGTCAATTAACATTTAGAGAATTGTTTAGTGCACTTAATAACTTTAATAACTGTGATAAGTTTATTGTAGTGGATGAAAACTATAGTGGAAGTGTAGATATTGATTTGAGTTTTAATAAACTAGATAAAATGTCATTTTTAAATATATTACAAGGGAGGAAACTAAATTTTGAGTAAAAAGAAGTTAAGCGGATTGAAAGTGATAAGAGAACACTTTAATATAACTCCAGACCAGTTAGCTGCTAAGTTAATGTTATTAAATGATGTTAATATACAACGTGTTATACGAGGTCAAGATATATTGGATATGGAATCTAAATCTATAGTAGATAGTGAAGATATTATACTAAGAGGATTAGAGTGTATATTTAATTTACCAAAAGAATGTTATATAAATAAAACATTAGCTGAGGCAACCTTAAATAATCTTAAAAAAGTTGATATTAAAAGAAATACATCTAAATCAAAATCAAATATTCATAAAACTGTAACGGGATTAACTATTAGAGGTAGTTCTGTTAATGGAGAACAATTTTACAAAACAATATATTTACCTTTAGACATATCCCAAAATGTGATAAATCATGTATACGATGAGTATATAAATAATAGAGGTCCAGTAAAAGATGAACAGGAATTTATAGATTTGATGGAGCAAATTAAACAAGAGTTATTTAAATATTCTCAAGAGAGTATGGAGGAGTTTTATGAAAATTTTGATATATCTAAGTATGATACACGTAGTTTAGACCGCAATACTTTAGTTAATGACTTTTCATCGAAAGAAGCAATTACTACTTATATTGAACATGCTAATTTTGTATATAATGCTATATTAGATTACGGTATAACAGATTATAAAAAGTTAAGTGTTATTTTTCCTTATATATGTGATAAGTACATAGATGAAATAATTGATGATGATTCCACAGATAATTTAGATGATATATAGTTTTTCATTACCATGTTGCTAAATAATACATATTGTAAAATCAAGTAAAATATTAGTGATTTAAAAGTTATATAGTAAAACTTAAATCACTAATATTTTTTTATTTTCTAATAAAAAGTTTTACTACTAAGATTATATTTTAAGGAGATAAATAATAAATTATGGCAATAGTAACTCCAACGATAAATAGAATAATTAGAATAAATGAATATGATTTATTACACACTAGAGTACAGCAATACAATATGTATATGTGCATGGATAGCAAAAAATTATACTATGATGAAAACAATAATAGAAGAATTCCATATGCATATCAAGGTGTTAAAACAATAAACGATTTAACAAATAAAATAACACCTTCTTTAGGCGTTGTATATTACTGTTGGGAGGATAATTCATTATGGTTATGGAATAACAAATGGATAGTATTGTGGACGGATAATACGTATCCTAGTGCTTATATGTACGATGATTTTGATAATATATCTCCAGTGTATAGTACAGATAATCCATCAGCACCTGTAGATAACAACGGAATGTTAAGAGACGGTTCAATAATAGTTCGTGATAGACAAAGAATTATTAAAGGTAAATTATATATAGATGATGCTGAAGACAATTTAATAATTAGTTCTTATCTAGGTGGAGGTATAAGATTACTTCCAAATGGATTAATGGATAGCAATGGTGAAGTATTTATTGGAGATGAAGGTTTATCTTTTATACGTAGTCAATTACATATAGTAGATAACGAGGAATATATAGATTATAGCACAAATCCTGATTTAGATGATAATCCATATCAAAATAGTAGCCATATATACAAAGTTTTTCATGAAGGTAACTTAGATACTAGTTTAATAAGAGAAATAACTGCAGAGGAAATATATAATAAACTTGTAGCTGGAAAAAGTGAATTACCAAATCCATTTAATTTTAATGTAGCACAGTTAGATGGCTTGGGTAAAGATGACTTTGCACGAACACAACATACACATATAAGTGATGAAATAACTGATTTTAATACAGCAGCTAGAGCTCAAGCAAAATATGAAATACGACAAACATTAAATAATATAACAACTGAAGGAATAGATATTTCGTATAATTCAACATTAGATAATTATAATTTATCTGCTAATTCTTTTAATTTAACCTTTACAGGTGGTGCTACTGGAAATAATAGAGTAAGTCATTTACAAGACACTACCATAAATTTAGTAGTAGATGGTACAAAACATTCACATCAAAATTATATAGATAGAATGAATGATTTACAAAATCAAATAAATAATCTAGATATAATGGATAGAGACGACTACTATACAAAGATGCAAACTGATGCTTTGATAGAAGATATAAAAGGTACAGCTACACCAACTCCAAATAAACCTTTATTAGTTAATAGTGATAATAATTTACCTGGAAATGCAATAAGTGCTAGTAAATTAGATAGTGTAAAACATATTGTTTTAAATGGAGATATTACTGGAACAGTAGATACAGATTTTAGTACACAAGATATTATAATAAATACTAGTGCAAGTAACATACTAAGTTCTACACCAGTAGCTGGAAAGGCGTTAGCTGTAAACAATAATGGAGATTTACCTGGAAATGCTTTAAGTGCTTCAGGTTTAAATCATACAATATCTGTAAATGTAACAAATGAAGCCACAGGTACAGCTATACTAGATACAACTCAAAATAGTTTTTCTATAGCATTAACATTAAATCCTGGTAATAATATAGTTCAATCTACAGATTTAGGTAATACAGTTGCCACATTAGATGCACAACATAAGTTAACTTACAGTCAAATACCAGATACTTTACTAGAAACTACATTAAAACCTGTTGGAACGTTTAATCCAAATAATGGAGTTCCAAGCAATACACCTTCTAATGGACAATTTTGGACAGCTGAAAATAATGGAACAATAGATGGAAAAGAAATTGATGCAGATGATTGGTATTTATATTTAAATAATAAGTGGAATGTTATAAATACATCGGAAAATGTACTAAGTGTTAATGGTAAAAAGGGTACTGTAGTTTTAACGTATGATGATGTAGGCGGTATATCTAGTGATTTAATAGACTATACTTTAGGTGATACAATTCCTGAAGGCAAGATAGTAAGAACTGATAGTGCTGGAGTAATAACTGGAGCTAGTGTATCTAATTTAACTAATCCATTTTCTTTATTAACTAGTTCCTTAGGTGATGTGATAGTCGGAGCAAATAGTGTGGCACCTAGTACAGATGGAGCAACAGATTTGAATATTGAATTAGAGTTAACACAAAATGCTTTAGATAAAATATGGGATGCACAAGGTATAACTATACAAAATAATGGAAGTCCATTTGCACACACACCTAATTTAAACTTTAGTACGGATTTTGTTGTTACAAATACATCTAATCCAGATAGAACTAATGTATCAATGAGTAATTCCATAGCTCCGTATAAATACATTTATATAGGAGATATACAAGGTAATGACCCAGTTACATTAAATGAAGATATTTTACGTCAAATAACAGATTTTTACGAATCTAGAGCAGATAAACCAATAATGTTGTGGGGTAGACGTGTACGTACACAAAATGATATAGATATATTTATACAGTTTGTAATAGATGGTAGTGACCCAGATATTACATCTAATACAACAACGTACTTGTATAGTAATGTTTATTTAGATAGATTAGCTGAAACAGATAGTACTACAGGTGAAACTTCATCTAAAGCATACAAGTATAAAATTAGTTTAACATGGAATTATGTACAAGGTGTACAAACATCTATAGTAGCTGGTGTTTTAGAATTAGATAATATACAAGGTGGATTTTATTTAACAACAGATACAGTAAGTGGTCAAGTAACTCCATTTACTCCAACTGAACCTTATCACCCTGTAACGAAGCAATATGTAGATAATAAAGAATTGCATAAATATACAACAACTATTGGAGATGGAACACAAACAGAATTTACAATAACACATAATTTAAATACACAAAACTTATTGGTACAATTTAGAGAAACAAGTTCAAAAGAGCAAGTATATATAGCAAACGAAATTATAAATAATAATAGTATAAAAGTTACAACAAATTCTGTATTAACGAATGGTGAAGTAACTGTTTATATATTGGGATTATAATAGAAAGGAAAAAATAGTAAATGGCAACAACTAGTGGTAGTTTTAGTTTAAACGATAGAGAACAAGCTAGTAGTTGGTGGTATCATACAAACCCAACTATAGCACTAACAGTAACATGGAACTGTTCTAGAGATTCAGAGCGAAGTTTAAGTACTCATTGGTGGGGAAGTGTTGATATATCTGGTAGGTCTTATGGTTCTTTTGGATATACAATGAGTGTACAGATTGTTGTTAATGGTGTACAAATTGCAAATAGTGTAGCTTATGGTCCTGGACTGGTATCACATTCATTTAATTTTGATGGTTATGTCAATATAGACTCTTCCTCAGTTACTATGAACGTTAATGGTACGTGTACTGCGGGTTCAGGTTGTAATTGGGGTAATGATGGACATAGATGGGATTCAAGAACCTTAAGTGTACCTAACTACAATCCATATTCACCTCCTAGTATATGGTTAAATCCAAATGCCGTAACAACTTTAGTGGGTAAAGTAGGTATAACTAACTATAAAGTTTATTACAGTTTACATAAAGGCACAAATAATTTACAATGGACTAGAGCTCAATTATTTAATTATAATACTAAAGCTTTTATTAAATATTATCAATATAATAGAACAACTTCAAGTAATGCTTATACAGATACATACTTATTAAATGAAACACAATTCCAACATGGGTCTAGATATAGATTAGCAATGAGTACTTATGATGGTGTTAATGAGATATGGACACCGGATAGACCATCTGGTGGAGGTAATGGTGTTACAATATATACATATCAAAAACCTACAATTGGTACAACTTTAAGTATTGATAATTCACTTCAGAATGCTTCACAAGGCAATACATTTAATATATATAATTATAACAATAGAGCTTGGTCTAATTATGAGAGTGAGTTTCAAACTAGATATAGAATACAGCCTGGAAGTGATACTTATTCTGCTTGGGTAAATGTAGGTAATTTGGGTTCAATTAATCTTACAGATGAACAAATTAGAACATACATACCAGATACATATGACGGGATACAATCAACTGTACAATTTAAACGATATAGCCCTAGTTCGGATTGGTGGTCTGATGATATAGCTGAGGGTAATTTAACGGTATATTATAGACCAAGAATACCTATAGTAAGCAACGATGTTACATATAAAAGAAATGATGGTAATGGAACAATTATAAATAAAAATACCGTTGTAACCAATGATTCAACTTTAAGTAATATATATGTATCTTGGAATTATGATACATCACAAGCATTAGCAGGATATGTACAAGGATACAGAATACAGATATTAGATGAAAATAATAATATAGTACAAACATACTATACATCAAACAAATATTATAGTATACCTAAAAATGATATTCCTAGATTACAATTCACAAAGTTAACTATAACTCCTTATTACACTGCTGGAGAACAAGACCCAGATAATTATTGGTATTATAATTTAGATACAATAGAAAAAATAAACTTTATTAAATTAGTATCTGAGCTAAATACACCTGTAATAACTTATCCAGTACAAGGAAGTAATTGGATTAACACAGATTTTAGAGTTTGTTTTGAATTACCTATAGATGACGATTATAGTGCTGTAACAGGTACATATACTTATGAAAACATAGAGTTAATGATAAATGATACATATGTTTTAAAAATAAAAACAGGAACTAATGGTGAAACTACAACTGGTACAACAGGTGTATATGAACAAGCATTTAGCACAGCTGCAAATGATATGACATATAGGAAGAAAATTATAATATATCCAAAATTGTGGAGTAATTTTCCAATAAGTGCTACATATAAATTAAAAGTAAGAGTTAAGAAGCAATATGGTACAGATAGTATCAACTTTAGATGGAGCAAATGGTCAGATGAAAGGGTATTTATAGTTACACCTACTTCTTATAGTGTAAGTAGTGGAGATATTATACGTGCATTACATTATAATACTGCTAGAGATACAGTAAATAGGGTTAGATATACATATGGTGTTGAATGGAACAATATTCCAGAAAGTGTAGTAGCTAATTCTACTATAATAAGACAAGTACAATATCCTTATAATAATTTATATAAAATAATTGTAGATACTAAGCTAGCAGTAAATACGTATGGTCCAATTATGGAAGGTAGAGAAAATATTAAGTTAGATGCTAATGATGAAATACTTAATACTTTTACACCTACTTTAGAAAAAGTAACTGCTTTATCACAAGAGAACAATTCACCTAATGGAAGAAACTATATGGGTATAATATATGATAGATGTAATAAATTAAAATAACTTTAAAAATATAGTTAGAAAGCTATTATTGTAAGTAGTTATACAATAATAGCTTTTATGTTTTGTATGTAAAATATTATTGAATTTTAGATGATGGAGGTAATAAGAATATGGCTCAACCAAGTGCATATTATAAAGCTGATAATATAACATGTTACCCAGGTTCAAACCAAAAGGATAACGGTAAATTAAATTTAGAGTTTAATATGGCAAGATTAGTAACTAGAGTATCTAGTAAAAACTTTTGTATAGTAAAACCTTCATTTAATTTATCACAAGTAACAGATGAAACAACTGGAGATACATTATTACAAGTAGATGTAGGTGAATGTAGTATAAATGGTATGGATTTAATTATGACAAGTCCATTAACAATAGCTCCACCGGACACAACAAATACGACGTTTTATTTAGCGTTTAAATTAAAAAGAGATAGTTCTAATAATGTATTGGGTGACTTTATATACGGAGTAGATACAACATTTGAAGGTGTTTATTTAACATACTTTACAGAAAAGACCGAAGATGACCCAGATAGAATGTATTTAGGAAGTCTTAAGTGGGACGGTACTAACTTCATAGACATGGAAGAAGATGAAGATAAGTATGGAAGAATATGGGCAGAAGATATACTATGTAAAATAGAAGACCCTAAACATCCTGATGTATCTAGATTAAATTTACAAGAGTGGTTATATAATGTACCAGATTGGTATTTTTCTAAAGAGGGAGATATTATATATGGAACTTTAGAAATGACAGATGGTCGTGAAGGTTCTGGACAATCTGGTATTATTATGAGATGTGATGATTCAAATACGTCTACTATAATAGTTAAAGCTCCTACAACAGCTATAACAGATACAGATAAAATAACAAAAATAAAAGGTTTAGATGATGGTACAGAATTAAATATAGGTTCTTCATATATTGGTGTTAATGAGGATTATGATTATGATTTAAGAATACTAAGTCCAAATCAAATAAAAGTAATTAGTGATACAAACTTATATTTACAAGGTTCACAAGCAGCTTATTTAGGTTCTGGTGGAAATGGAAATACACCTACATTAAGATTAACAGAACATAGAGCAACCTTTTATGATAATAACTCTAATACTTTAAAATATGAGATTGATTTTTCAGACCCAGATTTAGTTAAACATACAATGGGTAAAGCAATATGGCAATATAGTGAATTAACAGGTGATATAAGTTTATTACAAAATAATGTTAGATACTTGGATGTGGCACCTAATGCAATATTTAGACAGAATACTAGAGTAGTTAATACATTAAGTTTAGGAGCAGATGATGGTTTACCTCAAACAACTCTAACTAGAACTAATTGGATACTCAATGAAAATGTAGCTAATGGTAAATCTATAAATATAACACCTAGTTCATTTAATTGGACAAATCCAACATTAGGTACAGATAATGTATATATAAACCTTAAAAATTCAACAGACACAATACATACAAAGATATATGACAATGGTACTGTAGATTTACTTAATGGTAGTACTCAACCTGGAATAACTTTGAGGGATGGAGACACTAGATACGATACATCAATAAAAAAAGTTTTAAACAGTAAAACTATAGCTATAGACGGTAATATAACAAATACAGGTAATATTACATCTAATGGTTTAATTTCAGGTATAGGAGGACTACAAACAAGTAACGGTGTTTTAACGTTTGTTAATGGTAATAATAATGCTACTATAACTAAGGGTAATGGAAGTACTACATTATCTACAAGTGGTGGATTTAGTGTAGGTGCTACAGGAAATCAACCTTTAAGTGCTGGAAATACTACAATTAACGGAACACTTAGTGCTGGTTCTAATGCTCAATTTAATGTAAACAATGCTGGAGATGTTAGTACTACAGGTACAATAACGGCAACAAGAGTATTTAATGCTGTGTATAATGATTATGCAGAGATATTTAGAAAGAATAAAGATGAAATAATTGAATATGGAGATGTTGTATGTATTAGAGAAGATGGATTAGTTTATAAAGTTTCTAATGTTAGCGACATTGATACTATTATAGGTATATGTTCAGATACGGCAGGTACAATATTAGGAGGTGCTAATATACCTAAGGATGAGCAAGTATGTGTAGGTTTAGTAGGTCAAATATGGACAAAAACAACTTTAAAAACAGTAAAACCAGGACAATGGCTAAAACCTAATTTAGATGGAACAGTTTCTTTAACTAACAATAAACAATCTAAAATAGGAATGGCTTTGTCAAATGTACAAAATGGTAAAGTACTAGTTTTATATAACGGATAAATTTTTGTATAAGGCGGTAATGTTTAATGGGTAAAAGTAACAAAGGTGCTAGAAGAATGTTAGAAAGAATATTTGGAAAAATATGTATGATTGAACATTTAGGAATACATAGTATACCTCAAAGTAAAAGAAAGCGAATAAAAGGATATAGACAAACAGATGACCAATTAACTTACCATCATATACATGAGAGAGTAAATGGTGGTAGAACAACCATTAGTAATGGTGCACTTGTAAAAGGATATAACCATCAGTGGTTACATAAGTTACCCGAAAAACAAAAACAAGATGTAAATAATGCTATATTAGAATTTAAAGCTACTGTAATTCAAATAGTTGGAGACGAAGTTAGAACAATAGATGGTAAGTTTATATGTTTTGATACTTTGGACCCACAAGAACCAGATACTTATAAAAAGACAATTAAGGTTGAAGATAATGATGAAGAGATATTGATAAAACGAGAGAAGTTCAAAAGAGCAAGAGAGCAACAAAAGTTTAGACGTAAAGTACGAGAAGGAATTGACGAGTTTTATGAAGATAAATAATCAACAGAAACAAAAAGCAAAGGAAGATATTATTTCTACTTTGTTAGACTATATAAAAACAATTAGTTTAAAAATAAAGTGTAGTGAATTGCCAATAAAACAACAACTTGAACAAATGGATGTTATTGTAGAAGTATTCCATTTTCTATCTAATTACGACGAAAATGTAGAAGCATTAAAACAGTATTATAGACAAAAGAACACAGATAAAAAAGACATACAGGAAAAGAAAGGTAGAGATTAAAAAATGTCCACAATATCTGAATACGAACAATATTTAGTTCAGAAATTATTAAATTCATTAAAAGGAAGTGCATTATCTGTTAAATCGGTAAATGATATGATGATGACACCTCAACAAAGATTAGAAGCACTGGAAGCAATAGGTAAAATGAAGGCTTATATTGAAGCATATGAACAACGTAATATAGTACAAAATATAGAACAAAATGACCACATAAATAGATAGTGTTATTTTGTACCAGGTTCTAATTTAACAACTTTTTATACGTTAATAATAAAAGTATATATGAAGGAGAAAAATATGGATAAAAATGAAGCTATAAACAGACAAAAAGTTATTGATGAAATTACAAGAAAATTAGAGGAAATTGGAAAGCAATTACAACAGGATAAAGATATGAATCCACAAGATAAAGCAGTACAAGTAGATGTCATGTTAGATACATTACATTTTCTACAAGATTATGATGAAAATGTAAAAGTATTAAATCAATATTGGATGGAGAAGAGAAGAAGACAAAAATTTGAACAACCAAATAGATAAAAAATTAAAGGACTTATAATTAAGTCCTTTTTATTATCCCTCGTCCTCATTATTACAGTAACCACTACATTCTGCTTTATGCTCACAAAATTCACAATCACAATCTTGATAGTTACCTGTTAACCAACAATAATCTGTAGGATACATAATTACACTAATCACCTCCAATACTATCCGTAATAATATAACATATATTAAATGAATTTGTAAATACTGCAATTACTAACATACCTGTAAAATATTATTAGATTAAATATGTGAGGAGATGGTAAAGTGTCAGAAGAAGTAATAAACCAAATTATTCAAATATTATTACCAGTATTAGCAACATTTTTAACAGCTGTATTTACATATATTGGTAATAAAATGAAAACGACATATGAACAAAAGGCAAATCAACAGATTACTCAAGAAGTAATAAAAAATGTGGTTAAATATGTAGAACAGGTATACGTGGATATTAAAGGCCCAGAAAAACTACAAAAAGCTGTAAGTCAAACATCCTCTATATTAGCAGAGAAAGGTATTAAAATTTCTGAAGCAGAAATTACAATGTTAATTGAGTCAGCTGTATATGGTTTAAACGAAGGCTTAAAACCTAAGAAAGAAATAGTAGAAGTTGATGAAAAATCAGAAATAGTAGATGCTTCTGATATAACTATAGAAGAATAGGGAAGGATTAAAATTAAAGAGTAGTATGTCAAATATACAACAAAATTTAGAGAATAATAATAATTTAATAGCTAATATTACTCAAAATGTAAGCAATATTACAAATACTGTAAATAATTTACCTAAGTGGTCTAATACCTACGCTAATGCTACACCTCAAGACATATTAGAAAATAAAACAGCAGTAGTAGATGGTAAATTAGTAGTAGGAACTAGACCTAATTTAGATAGTATATTAAACATACAGGAAGATACCATTAGTAATATTAGCAATATTACAAACAACCTAAAAACTACATTAAATAATGCCTTACCCATAGTATATAATTTTCCATATCGGAATAAAATTTATTGGGTCAGTAAATGTAAACTTAGATTTGACAAATTACCGTACTGTTCAAGATATTGATATGTCAAATATGTTTGCATTTTGTTTAGATTGTGTTGTAAATATATCTAATTTACGTACAAATAATTTATCTGAAACATTTAATGTATTTCACATACAAAGTACAGATATTACATCGTTAGATTTAACTAATTTAAACACAACTAATATAAATTCTTTACACAATTTTATGCGAGAAGGTCTTTTTGTTCCAAACTTTAATATTCTTGGATTAGACACATTTGATGTATCTAATGTAGTTGACATGAGTAGTATTTTTAATGGTGTACGATGTACTTATTTGAACAATTCTATAAATTTTCATAGCATAGATAGTTGGGATACTGTTAATGTTACAAATATAAGTGAAGCATTTGCTAGAGCTAATATAGTTTGTAATGTAAATAATTGGGATACATCTAATGTAATGGATATGCGTTCAACTTTTTACTACGCTAACTTGGAAAATATTGTAGGGTTTAATAGTTGGAATACTGTTAATGTTACAAATATGTCTGCAACATTTTTTGGCAGTAATGCTGTTAACTCTAATCTATTAAATCAAATAAAACATTGGAATCTATCTAATGTAGTTAATATGAGTCAAATGTTTAAGAATGTACACTCTAATATTGAGTCTGTAAATATTCCTTCGTTAAAGTGGAATTTAGTGGATAGAGACTGTGTTAGAATGTTTGATAAATGCAATAGTATCACACAAGTAAATTTAAGTAACTTGGATTTTATGTACCATAATAGTGTAGGTGCTAATACTAATTTGTTTGAAATGTTTAGTAACTGCAGTAATTTAACATCAGCTAATTTATCTAAGTTTAATTTACATAAAATGAAATTTTATGGTTCTTGGAATATGTTTAATAATTGTACTAATTTAACTGATTTAGATATATCAGATATTATAATTAGTTCTATTCCAATTACTAATATTGTGGGGATAAATAGTTTAGTTAAATTAACTAATGTAAACATGAGTAATTCACGTATGTCTTTACCTAACTTCAACAATAGAATTTATTTAACTTTTGTAAATTGTAATAATATACAAGATAATTCAATGTTAGATATGAGCTATATATTTAACGGTTGCTATGGTTTAGTTGATGTATTTGGTTTGGAGTCTTATTTACAACAGGTCAGCTATGTGACTAATATGAATTCATCGTTCCGTAATTGTCGTAATTTAACCAATTTAAGTTTATCTAATATAACTGTAAATAGTAGTGCAACTTACGGTGGATTAACTTATACATTCTATAATTGTGTGAATTTATCTAATTTACAACTAAATAATTGGAATATATACAATGTAACTAATACATCTTATACTTTTTGTAACTGTTCATCATTAAATAGTTTAAATTTAAGTACCTGGATTACACATAATTTAAATATAACTAGCTATATGTTTAATAATTGTAGAAATTTACAAAATATAGATTTAAATATATCTAGTTTATCTAATTTATATAATACACTTAGAATGTTTAACGCATGTACAAATTTACAGACAGTTAATTTATATAGTTCTGGTGAGCCTCTGAAATTAACTAATTTAAGTACTACTAATTTTATGTTTTACAATTGTAGTAATTTACAAAATTTAAATTTGGATAATATTACATTAAATAACCGTTTATGTAATATATATCGTATGTTTTATGGATGTAATAATTTAAGTGATAATAGTATATATAGTTTCTTAAATCTACTTATAAGGTGCAACCAGTATATAAATTGTAATAATATTATGAACACGAATTTATATAGTCCATTTTATGGAACAAATATTACTAATTCTAGATATGCAAATATAGTAACTAATTTACGTACGGCTGGTTATAATTGTTAATTTGGAGGTATTAAATGAATATACAACAAACTTTGGAGAACCACAATAATACGATATCAAATATAAATATACAAGTACAAAATATTTCAAACACAGTAAATAATTTACCCAATTTTGCAAATTCATATTTAGCAACAGCTAATGTATCTGATATAAATGAGAATAAAACAGCTTATATAAATGGTGCACAAGTTGTGGGGACGTATGAAAATTTATATGATGATATTACAAATCAGTATATAAATATAACAAATATAAATACTAAAGTTTCGAACATTTATAGTAATTTAGACCCCAATAAATGTATCACTAGTAGTAAACCAACTATACATGATGGTATAAAATTTCAATATAGTAGTTCTTGTGATTGGGTATATACTTTTGATACTTATGCTATGACAGACATGGGACAATTATTTATAGGTTCCACATTTGATAAATTCTCAGTTAAAGGTGGATACGGGGGTTGGGATATATCCAGTGTTATTACCGCTAATATGATGTTTAGGTCGTGTAGAAATCTATCAAATGTTTATTTAAATGGTTGGAACTTTTTTCAAATGAGAGACATGAGCTTTATGTTTGATGATTGTACTAATTTGAGATATATAGATATTATACCTGTTTATACACCCAATAAAGGATTTTATCCTAAACTAACAGATATAACTGGTATGTTTAGAGGATGCAATAATTTATCTAATATATGTATTATAAATATTATTACAAATTTAATAGTATTAGCTAATCAAATTCCTACAACATACCGTAATTTAAGTAATACTTTTGCCTATAGTCCATTTAGTGGAACAAATATATCTAATACAGTATATCAATCGTACTGGAATCAATTAAATCAATTGGGTTGGAGTTATTAAAGGAGTTAATAAATAATTATGAGTGATAAAACAAGATTACAAAATAATAATAGAGATTTAAAGATAATTGAAGGTACTTTAGAACAAGTATCGGATGTAATACAAACATTACCAGATGCATCTACATGTACTGCAACGAGTAATGATATTATGACTGGAAAAACGGCTGTTAGTAGAGAAGGTTTAGTTGAAGGTGGGTTAACAACCACAAGCGAATCATTATATATTGACTATTTGCCTTACACATTATATGCTCCTACAGGAAGTTTATTAGAATCTGTACAGTTAAATCTTGGACAAGTGGATGGGTTGCAACCAGATAATATAAGAGCTGGTGTAAGTATATTTGGAGTAGAGGGTACGTTGGAGAGTGGTGGTATAGGTAAACCTTACAACATATATATGTTTGAATCAACAACACAACGTGATAATGATGAGTCCGGTAATATTTATTGTGGTGGAGATTTATCGGTAATTAGACGAAATGTAACAACATTTTCTTTTGACCAAAGTGTAAGCTTTTATTGTTTAATGTACTTGCCTAAGCGATTACAGATGGATGCTTTTATACAATATCCACAGGGAATGGAATCTTATATGATAGGTGGCTGCTGGACTTTTATGAACGCTAGTTGGCATTCGGACCCCGGTACTGTATCGGAAGTATTTTGGGGTAGTGATAAACATTATCACGTCGATTTAGTACTTAACTTTGAGGTAATGAATCATAGCGGTGGTTATGTTAGTTTACGTGTATCATATCAAACTGCAAATACTTATGAAACATCTTCTTGGCCTTTAGATGCTACAGATACTATGGAGAGAGTAACTGGAGAACTTTATTGGGTATTAAGTACGGATGAGGACAATCCAGTACTAATAACTTCTGTAAATGACGACGATTATTTAGGATTACCTTGTTCTATGAGTGCTCAAAGTAGTCAACAATTTATGTCTAATTGTTGGTTATATACTTGTGGAATTGGAGGGTACGAATGTGAATATAGTGATTTAGCTGTGTGGGATGTAACAAATCGTAGATGGAATACTGTTGCTAACTACTCATATTGATATTTATGATGATTTGGGAGTATTTTATTATATACAATCTTAATAATAAATTACTCCTTATTTTTATGTCAATTTGTAAAATATTAGTGTATTAAGTATCGTATTGAATATTACAGTAAGGAGGCTGATAAGCTGTGGAGGAGAATGAGGAAATATTAGGTAATGCAGAACTACAAAGAGAAGAACAAAAAGAGATTGAAAATGAATAATTATTAGAGAGGAGAACTAATTATGGCTAAGAGAGGAATAGATATTAGTGCACACCAAGGTAACATAGACCTAAATGCTTTAAAGGGTGAAATTGATTTCGTTATTATTAGAGTAGGATATGGTGTAAGTGGTACTATAGATAAATATTTTAAAAGAAATGCTGACTTATGTGTTGAATTGGGTATACCTTTTGGATTTTATTGGTATTCTTATGCTTTAGATGAATCTGGAGCTGAATCAGAGGCAAACGCATTTTTAAATGCTATAGCACCTTATAAGGACAAATATTCTTATGGTTGTTGGTTTGATATGGAAGATGCAGACAGTTATAAATCTAAACATGGTATGCCTTCAAATCAAACATTAAGAAATATATGTAATAGATTTTGTACAATAGTACAAAATAATGGTTACTATGTAGGTATTTATGCTAGTTCTAGTTGGTTTAATAACCAATTAAATGGAGCAGAAATAAGTCCTTTTGATAAGTGGGTAGCACAATGGCCTACAAGTGGTGGACGAGAGAGAGGATTAGATGTTAGTGCTGATGAGAGAACTCAGTATAATTTATGGCAGTTTACATCAGCAGCTAGATTTAATAATTATGGAGGAAACTTAGATGCTAATTATGCTTATAGGGATTATCCACAAATTATTAGGGGAGGACAACCCGCACCTCAACCAACACCTACACCTGAACCACAATATTCATTTAGGGACTTCGTTGGTGATGTTCAAAGAGCAATTGGAGCTAGAGTTGATAAAATACCGGGACCTGAAACGTTATCAAAAACACCTACAGTATCTAAAACTAAAAATAGAAAACATGCTGTTATAAAACCAATACAAAAATATTTATATAGTTTAGGTTATACAGAGGTAGGAGATGCAGATGGTATAGCTGGAAATAAATTTGAAGTAGCTGTTAAAAATTATCAAAGAGACCATGGATGTGTTGTGGATGGAGAAATTACTGCTCACAATAAGACTTGGAAAAAATTATTAAAATTAGCTTAAAGTATTTACATATTTTTAAACATATATTATAATTAAATAGTAGGATATGTAGTGAGAGATTGTGTATATAATTTACATTATACGTTGTGTACATAGTCTCTTTTTAAATAAAACAGAGGAGGTATGTTATCTATAATATGGAAGAAAAACAAAATATACCTGGAATTCCAAAAAAGTATCAATTTCTAGTAAAGGACTTTTATAAAGGTGCTGATGGTTACTGGGTAATTGATTTACAGGATGGTTATACTGATGGTTGTGGTAATAACTATATATGGGAAAAGAATAAGGCAGATGCTTTAAATATGTTAAAAACAATATATTCAGATTCAACTGAATTAGAAAAGAGTACAGAGAAGTTAGAAGAGGTATCTAGAAATGAATTAAAGGCAAAAGCAAAAATGCAAACAAAATCGAGATATAAACGTTCAGACGAATATATGGGATTCACTATAGTAGATATAGATACAACTAGTTTATTAACTACTGGAGCTTTACGTGTAACATGTCGTGTAGGTAAATATTGGGATACAGTGGAGATGGAAAATGTATTATGGTGGATACAACTAAAAGCAGAAAATAATAGAGATAGACAGGTTAACAATCATGTAATAAGAGATGCTATATTAGATGCTATAGATGGTATGGATATTAAAGTAGACTGTAACTGTGGGGACTTTGTATATAGATTTGCTTATGGCGCAACACAGGGTGGATATAAGTACGGAAAACCCGAAACAAGGCCTGCTAAAATAACAAATCCAAATAATTATGGAAGCATGTGTAAACATTTAATAGCAATGTTACGTGATAAAAAGTGGCTACAACAAGTAGCTGCTCCAGTAATGGATTGGTTTGAAAAAAGAGTAGATGAAGTTAATAGATGGCTAAAAGTAAAGGACGGAGAAGAATTAACTCTACCTAATGAAGTAGCTAGAAAATTAGGTAAACAAGGTGCTTATGCTAAAATATTTAAAAACTCTGATAATGATAATACAGAAGAAGAACAAAACGATAACGAATCAGAAACAGATAACTAAAATATTAACGTAAGGAGGTTACAAATTAAGACATGAAATTTACTTTAGTAGAAGGTTTAAGTCAAAGTCAAAAGGACTTGGAAAAATTAAGTAACATATTAGTCAAGAAATTTCCAGATTTACAGATATCAGATGTTATTGATAGTAAATACGGTATGGTAAGAGTACAACTAACTTACAATAAACATAAACAAAATTTATTTTGGGTAGGTCATAATGAATATGCTTTGGGAGATAGGTATAGTAGTTATACTGGAGATACTAAAGACATTGTTAAGTATTTAGAAACAAATTTCAATAAACTTTTTAATGTAAAAGTTGAATGTTTACATGAAGCTGCTAATTCTAATATATTAAACTATAGTAAAGGACAACAGTATTCTGCAACATACATTGATAGTAAAGGTGATACTTACAACGAAGTGTTTACACCAGACCATGATATGAATATTGTACAAGTTATATCTTATCTAAAAAATAATTTTGATAATTTCTTTAAGTTAATCAGTATTATTGAATACATTCCTGAATCAGTTGACAAATATAAAGAATTACGAAAAATATTAAATGAAGATGATTCTACAGCAGATGATTATGAATTGCCAAATGATAGACAACAGTTTGAACAATTTGTAAAAGATACTACAGCTAAATGGACAGTAAGTGAATTTATTAAGTTGTTTAGAACATCAAAACAAAATAGTCATAATGAATGGGGTACATATATTTATTGTTATGACTATTTAGATGAAAATGGTAATTTCGTAAATGGATATAATACTTATATACCATATGATAGTAGTTCTAAGTTTGTAACAAATTTAATAGCACAAGAGATGGATATAATAGATGATATCTATGCACAACAAGAAGATATTGTAGTACAAAAGTAATGGAGGTAAACAATATATGGCAGATGTATATTTAAAAGCTAATCCTTATGAAGTTATAAATAAAGACGACTTAATTATGTTAGATACTAAAACTGGATACGTAGCTAAAAGTAAGTGTACTAATTATGGAGAATATCAAGTAAATTCCAATTTAATTTTAGGCGTTTGTATAAACAGTAACAATGACTTCCAAAAAGTCGTTAAAATGGATTGTGGTACGTCTAGGACAGAAACTAAATACACAGTAATAGATGGTGGTATCAGTAACTCACAATATGAAGATACAAATGTTATTGATGGAAAAGATTCTACAATACCAGAATTTGAGAAGATTGAAGTACAAAGTGACGGTATTTGTGATTGTCAGTATAATGGTAATATGTGCTTAGGTAATTTACTATGTATGAGTCCATATGATGAAGGTAAAGTAATTAGTAATCAATTTATGGGTAGAGAATTTATAACAACTAGAACAATAGGAAAAGCTATAGAAATTCTTGAAGATAATAAAGTAAAAATTTTGTTAAATATAAAGTAGGGAGGTATATATGAATCAAAAAGATAAACTTTTAGAAAGTTTAGTAACTAAACTTATAGAAAGTGATAATGAACAACACGAAAAAACTTTTGGTAAATGGCGTGTAGTTGTAGAACCTAGTAAATTTAATGATAGTAAACTAGCAGCTAAATTTTATGATGTAAGTGACGAATTAAAGTTTGGGCCTGAAGGACAATATACAGGAGCTAGTTATTATGTAGATGACTTAGTTTACGGAGATGATATAAATAAATCTATAAAAGATGCACCTTATTTACAATTAAAATTAGGTACAAATTGGATAGTAGAAAAAGATATATTGAATCAGATATATTCATGGTTAAAACAGTTTGCACAAGAACCTAAAACAGAAGGTATACAAGAAGATAGATTACATCAAGCTATAGAACGTTTTAAGAACTTAGGTTATACTTTATATAAAGAAGATAGTAAGTATACTGCTTTACTAAAATCTGGAGATGAACCAGTTTTAGCTTTATTTTATGGTAAGTCTTCTAAGCCAAGATTTCATTACAAGTTTAAGAATATGGAAGAATTGGATGATTACTTAAATAATTATATAAATGAACAAAATGGTATAGAGCAGTGGAAAGCAGATAGAAAAGCACAAAGAAAATTAACAAAAGACCACGATATAAAAGTTGGAGATATTTTTTACACATATTGGGGATATGACCAAACTAATAGTGAATTTTACGAAGTTGTAAATGTAAGAGGTAGTAAAATTGATTTAAAAGAGATTACCAATTCTATAGATACATCAAATTCAGGTTGGGGACAAGATGAAATTAGTCCTGTACCGGGTAGTTATGTAGATGATGTTATTCATACAGTGTCTGCTAGAGCAGATGGTACTGTAACAAATTTAGATGGTGAAAGTTTCTTACATTTAACAAAGTGGAATGGTAAACCAATTAGTGTAACTGCTTCTGGATGGGGACACTAAACAAAAAAAATTAAATAGGAGGTATTTTAAATGAGCAGTAAACAAGCAAAGGAGTTGTATAATATATTTTTGGATTATACAGATGCTAGTTTTAATCCGGCATATGCTAAATGGAATTATTTAGATGCAGAGGGTAAGGATGAATTAGCACGTCTAGCAATGACAGAGTTCTACGATGAATATAAAGAGGAAATAGATGATAATATCGATGAATTATTAGGTTATATAATGGAAGATAATTTTCAATCAGAATATAAACAATTAAAAAATATAGTAAAGTCAAGTAAAAAAGAATCAAAGAAAGTATTAGAGAATAAGAATTTAAATTATGGAGATATAATTAAGTATAAAGGATATTTAATACAAGTAGATGACAATAATGACGATAATCCTGAGGAATCTATATGTACTGTATATGCCACACAAGATGGATTGGATAATGGTGTATATGTTACAACCATTTCTGCTACAGATGAGGATAATATAAAAGAAATTATAGATACAGATGTTTTATCGTACAGTATGAGTGGCGAGGAAGCAAAAGAATTATTACTAGACTCTATTGTTGAGGGTGACGACTATTCAACAGATGAAGAATATGAACAATTAGTAAATTACATTGAAGAGCAATGTAATGATGTTGCAATAATTGAGTCAGAAGTAGATGTACAACTAATAAAACCAATGGGCGGTAATGATTACTGGGGATATCCTTTTGGTAAAGTTGTTACAACATTAAAAGATGGAAGAGTATTTGAAACAAACGAAGAAGGTGCAGGTTTAAATGATGCAGTAGAGTTAACAGTAGCAACAGAGATAAAAGACGATACAAAACATGAAAAGAAAGCAGAAGCAACTGGAAATTCTCAAAAATATATTTACTCAGATGCAAATTCAGACAATGAACAAGATGCGAAAGCAAATATGATGTTATTTAAACAAGAGGCACCAAACTTAGAATTTAAATTACATAAAGACGGTGATATGTACTTCATTGATTTTATAGGTGATAAACAAGACATTATAGATTATTTAATAAAACTTGGCTGGTATAGTGAAGACGAAATCAAAAAATTAGATATAATTAGAGAGTTAAATGAATCAAAGAAAACAGAAGATGTAGATATAGCTGAATATTCAAATGAACCTAAAAAAGATTTTAGTGGTGTTGAATTTGAAAAAGAAATACCACATACTATGAGATTTAAAGAATACAGTTTTATAACAGACGAGGATGACGATAATTGCTTATACTGGGTAACTCAACAATTTTTTAATGAGAATGAAGTTAAGCAATTTGCAGATGCTTTTTCAAAAATGAATATAGCTAAAGCTTATGTAACTGTAAGAGATTTAAGTTGGTATGACTACGCCAAAGATAAAGATGAAGGTGCACTAGTAAAAGTAAATAGAGACGGTTCATATGATATGACTGATTATTTAAATAAATGTGAAGTTTTAGGATATAATTTAGATGAATCTAAACAAATTAAAACAGAATCACCAGATATACAAGAAAGAATTAAATCATTAAAGTTAATGGACCAAGCAGCAAGATGTATAAACGATGATGATGTATTTGAGTTGTGGTTAATGGCTGGAGTTCCAGATGGAGCTACTGAAGAGGATTTTGAAGATATAGCAAAAGATGATAAAGTGTATCAAGAAGTAGAAAATGAGTTTAAAAGGGTTATGAAACTAGCAAAAGAAAATGAAGCACTATATGATTGTTCAGAAGAGGCACTTGAACTAGTTAAAAAATATGAACCAAATATAGAAAACTATGTAAATGGACATAAAGTAGAAGAAGAGTATAGTTCTATACAAGACGCAAGACAAAAATTAGGTGATGCATGGC
>OCVV011360966.1_pt1 | contig 86515 bp, 63 predicted proteins | sample 1539721 | NCBI WGS metagenome assembly OCVV01 (sample SAMN02144230, study PRJEB22623) | gut metagenome | biome: sheep rumen | host: Ovis aries | place: New Zealand
TCAGGACCCTTGCCTGCGAAGGTAGCCTCAACGATACCGCCCTGAACGAGCTTCAGGTTAATCTGAGTATCGTAGTTCGGATTAAAGTCACTGGTAATGAGCTGCTGAACTGCCTCTGCATTATCACGGCCGAGGGAAACCCAGCACTCCATTGACTCTCCGCCGTCATCGTCGGAAATGGAGTTGTAATCCTCCCAGAACGAACCCATGAATGCCTGGAAGCCGTAGCTCAGTGAGCCGAAGAACGAAGAATCAGCAGATGTGAAATCCTTGTCCTTGGTAGCAACCTCGATCATATCGACCTCAAGGGGCTGCTCACGGTACTGGTTAATAAAGGTTGAAAGCGCTGTAACGTTATCCTTGATCTGCGACATCATTTCAGGGATAAGGTCAGGCTTCTTAATGCACTTATCAAGAACGATAGCCATTTTCTCAAGAGTTTCGGCTTCCGTTCCGCCCGAGCCCGACAGATCCTCGATCTGCTTCTTCTGGTCTCTGAGCTGGCTTGCATAGTCCTTAAAATCAGGAATGATAGAAGGAATAGCCTGGTCTATCATATAGTTGTTATACTCATCAGGGTCAGGACCTGTGATCTGACGGATCTGACGGTAGTAGCTGTTGATAGCATAAACAGTCTCATCGAGACGGCCCATGATCTCACCGATCTCACCGGGAACAGCCTCAAGCGAGATGTAGTTTGTTCCTGCCTTGAGCTCGAAGTACATTGTATCTCCGTCCTCAGACTCAGGAACAGTTACCTGCCAATCAGTATCGTAGTAGAACTTGATCTGATCGGCCTCCTTGCAGGGCACCTCACCGTTGATGAGGAGACGTCTGTTGGAGTACATACCTCTCATCTGATCCTGTCTCGCTCTGATACCGAGCTTGTAGAAGCCTGCTTCCTTGACATCAACTATCCATGTAACGGTCTGGGTGGACTGTGTCCAGCTTCCCGAACCAATGGTGTTGTATCTTGTCTTGGTAGGGCTCGAGCCGTTCACGCATGATGTGATGTAGGAGCTCTTATCGGCAGTAGGATAAAGTGTTCTCGCTGATTTATAGTCCGCAGTCTCTCCTTCAAGAGTTATCAGCTGTCCGCTGGCCATGGAAAGCTGACTGTCATCAGGAGCAGAATAAGGCTCGGGAGTCTTGTACTGATAGAGAGTGAAGTACTCTACAGCAAACTCGGCCTTCTCGGAATCAAAGGTGAAGGTATGGTCACCCTTCTCAAGATAGAACTCAAGAGGCTCATTATAAAGACCGTCTATATCCTCAAACGGAGTTTCCTGCCAGCACGGCTGAGAAATCTGTCCCGGACGGATATCGTTCTGTCTCGAATCCTGTTTAATGTCTGATTCATTCACCCATCTCTTCGGAAGAGTAATTCTTCCTGCTGTAGAATAGGGTGTCTCACCGTCGATTTCGAGCGCAAACTCAACATCGTTAGTGTTGCTGTCAAGAGCATAATAGCTCATCTTGATGTTATACACGCCGGTCTCGGGAACGTTCACCTTATATGAAACTGAACCCTCCTGATTGGCCCACTGCATTACATCGCTTTTTCCGTCAACTGTTGTTACCGAAATATCGGCATCAACGACAGAAGTCGGATCATAATCCTTACCCATGACCTGAACTTCCTTATCAGGTCTGGCCTCATCGGCATACTTGTCTACATAATTGGTGTAGGAAGTCTGTCTCAGAGAATCGGTACCGGTAGTTCTTGTCGCCGAACTATCCGAATTTGACGCATTATCGTCTGCCGCAAAAGCGCCTATGCCGCACGAGCAGCACAGAGCCAGCGCAAGGGCCGAGCTTATAACACGTCTGAACCTTGTGTCCTTCACTTGTGAATCCACCTTTCTCATAATGATCATTTTGCGAGAATCACACCTACTTATATATTATACATTATAAATAGTATATAGATCCCAATATTAAACCCTCACGGGTATTAACCCTCCTCAGCCCGACCTGAAGATCACAACTCTGTCATTTTCTTCATCGAGCTCGGCTTTGATCTTATCTCCGCCCTTTATTCCGAGCTTCTCCAGAAACTCCTTCGGGAGCTGTACTCTTCCCGAACGGTCAAGCACCAGCAGCTCCTCATGTACAGGCTCCTCCTGCTCCTCCTCGACGAGAACTATATCTCCCATTTCGTTAAGCTCTTCAACATAGGAGCGTTTTCTCACTATCTCGGAGCTTGTTCGCCCGTCTCTTATAGCCACGACCCTGTCGATATGATTTGCGAGCTTAACATCGTGCGTAACGATGACCACTGTCACGCCGTCGCTTCTGTTCAGCTCCTTAAAAATATCGAGGATCATATTCGATGTCTTCGTATCAACCGAGCCCGTAGGCTCATCAGCCAGCAGCAGTCTCGGGTTATTCGCCATAGCGATCGCTATCGCAACCCTTTGCTGTTCACCTCCCGACATCTGGTCAAGCCTTGAATTCTTTCTGTTCAGAAGCCCCACTCTGTCAAGAAGCTCCAGCGCTTTCTGCCGTTTTTTGTGAGCCCCGTTCAGAAGCATCGGCAGCTCAACATTCTGCACTGCCGTAAGATACGGCACAAGATTTCTCGCATTATTCTGCCAGACAAACCCGACAGTCCTGCGTTTATACTCCATATAATCCCTGTCAGTGAACTTGAGAAGATTCTTCCCGTCTACATAAAGGCTTCCTGCCGAGGGCTTATCCAGTCCTCCGAGCATATTCAGAAGCGTTGATTTTCCGCTTCCCGAATTACCCACGATAGCCATAAGCTCGCCTTTTTTTACATCAAGGTCAAGTCCCTGAAGGGCAACTACCTCAACATCGGCGGTCTTATAAATTTTTACGAGATTTTCACATCGGATCATATATTCATCATTTTCAGCGGTTACAATAGTATCAACGGTATCACTCAACTATCTCACCGTCCTCAAGCGTATAGACCCTGTCAGCAATATCCATCATACTCGGGTCATGCGTTGTCATAACAATGGTCATGCCCTCGTTTGCGACCAGCTCCTTAAAAAGCTTCACTATATGCAGAGCCGTGTTCGTATCAAGCTCAGCCGTAGGCTCATCGGCGAAAACTATCTTCGGCCTGTGAGCTATAGCCCTTGCTATTGCCACTCTCTGCTGTTCTCCTCCCGACATCTCGGAAGGCCTGTGTACAGCCCTTTTTTCAAGCCCCACATTCCTGAGACAGTCCTTTGTCCTCTTATCTCTCTGAGCATAGGGGAACTTCGCAAGCCTCAGCCCGAACTCAACATTCTCATAGGCGGTCATACCCGACATCAGCGCCACAGACTGAAACACAAACGCCATCTCATAGCGCCTTATGTTGTCCCTCGCCCTTTCGGAAAGCTTGGTTATATCCCTATCCCCGAAGAACACATTTCCCCTCGTCGGCTTATCCAGCGCACCGAGGATATTTATTAGGGTGGTCTTTCCGCTTCCCGAGCGCCCTCTGAGAATAGTAAGCTTTCCCTGCTCTATTTCTATATTGATATTTTTCAAAGCAGAGACTATGCTTCCGTCACCGATCTTGAAATCACGGTTTACGCCTCTGGTAGACAGTATAACACTCATAGGCCGACCTCTCAGGGTATGCTTCGCTGTTGATTTGTGCAAAATTCACATTGGTTTTTCCGAGCTGTTCCGCCTGGGCTTTTATGTACAAAATGCTCAAAAAGAAACTTATCGGTCTGAACAATAGTCACAATAATTCATAAAAAATGTACATAAGGGGTCATTATGCTAATCTTAATTATATCAATTTACTGATAATTTGTCAAGGTTAGTTAATCGTTTACGAAAGCCCTTTTTTCGGCATAGTTTCCAATTTCGGCATTTTTAACAAAACTCAACTTTCGCTTTTGTACACATGAACGAATCGTTAAAACAATACTTTTTTATAGTTTCATATATTCGTCAAAAAAGCTATCAATTAACAAATTATTTACTATGCTGAAGAGCTTTCACAAACTATCATTAAAGAAACATTTTCGTTCCGATAACGAACGTATAAAAAACATTAAAAATTGTCAGAACTATCATTTAATTATCACATTGCGGGATATAATAAAATATAGTCAAACAAGACAGGAACAAGCAGGCAGACAGCCTGAACAGCTCCGTCTTTTACATATTCAGGAGGCTTTTTTATGAACGACTACAGAAACGATTTCAACTACAACAGACAGACAGACACAGATCAGAACCGCTATTCATATGATTCTAATCAGTCGGCTTACGACCGGCAGTACGGCTCCTACACACAGAACACCAGAAGCGAATACAGCTACCAGCCCAAGAAGAAGAGCACCGCAGGCAAGAAGATACTGACAGGTATCATTGCATTGCTGAGCGTGGGCGCTATCGCTACTACATCTATTGTCGGATATACACTTATTACCGGCGACAGAGTTATCTCATCAACTGACTCACAGAGCGAGAGCTCCAAAAAGAGCGAGGCAGTTTCCGCAAAGGCTAAGTCCTCGGTAGACAGAACAAATCTCCCGACTATTCAGCAGCTCTCCACTCCGAGCGACGCACTTACTATCCCTGAGATAGTTGACAAGGTATCTCCTTCAGTTGTCGGTATTTCATGCGTTCTTCAGAACGGAATGGCTACAGGCTCGGGCATTATAATGAGCGAAGACGGCTACATTCTGACTAATGCTCATGTTGTTAAAGACGCACAGGAGATAAGCGTAGTACTTCCGGCCAACTATTCAAACTCTGATGAGACCTCGGATTCGGGCACTTCAAAGAGCTCTGACTCCAACGAGGATAACCTCACCTATACAGCAGAGCTTGTAGGCGCTGACAACCAGACCGATATAGCAGTGCTGAAAATTAAGGCAGAGGGACTTACAGCCGCTGAGTTCGGAACATCTGCCGACCTTCAGATCGGTGAAGCTGCTATCGTTATCGGAAACCCTGTAAGCCTTAGCCTTGCAAACTCCGTAACAGCAGGTATTATTTCAGCCACAGACAGAACCCTCACAATTGAGGACAGAACAATAAACTATATCCAGACAGATGCCGCTATCAACGGCGGTAACTCAGGCGGACCGCTTATCAATGCATACGGTCAGGTAATAGGAATAGCTTCGGCAAGAGTGGACGCATCTGTTGCTGACAGCCTTTGCTTCGCTATCCCGATAGATGATGCTCTTCCGATAGTTGATGACCTGATGAAGAACGGCTACGTTACAGGCAGACCGAGCCTTGGTGTAACAGGAACCAATGTATCGAGCGCTTACGCTTCATACTATGGAATACCTCAGGGCTTCCTTGTAAAGGGTGTAACAGAAGGCGGCGGAGCTGAAGCCGCAGGCATTCAGGAGAATGATATTATCATCGGTATAAATGATGAGTTCATCACAAACCTGAGCGAGCTCAACGAGATAAAGAACCAGTTCAAAGTAGGCGATACTGTAAACCTCACAATTTACAGAAACGGCAAGAAGATCAGCGTAGACGTTGTTCTCGGTGAATCCACTGCTGAGTCTGTAACACAGGAAAACCAGAACGAGGAACAGCAGCAGCAGAACTACAACAACTATTATGATTACTACGGCGGAGACGACGATCTGAGAGAGTACTTCGGCGGCTACGGACTGGGCTTCTGATACTCAGATAAATAAGCTGTTTTCATATTTTCATATTCTATACTTCCGACAGGAGCCGTTCAGCAAGTGAACGGCTCCTGTTATTTCAGGCATTGACAAAGAGAGCGAAAAGGTGTATTATTAAAGCACTACTATCGGAAAAGGTGAAACAATGGCAAAAGTATGCAAATCCTGCGGCGAGATGTACAGCGGCAAGTACTGCGACAAATGCGGTTACGGAAATCCTGCGCTGAAAAACTCCAAAGCTGCACAGAAATATAAAAAAGCCACCAAGCCCGAGCGCTTTCGCTCGGAGGAGGATAAGGCAGTTTACGCAAAGTGGGAAAAGGAGCGCCGTGAGGCAAGACAGAAAAACCGAAACTATGACAAGAATGCCGGTGTAAAAACACTTATTATAGTAGCTGTTGTGTTCGTGGTTGTGGTGCTGGCAGTGCTTTGGAAAAGCGGCATCATTTTCAAAAGCGATAAGCGTGATGTGGTAAAGCAGTATTTCAGCTCCATTCAGAACAGCGACTTCGACAAGTTCATTGACTGCTTCCCCTCTGATATGAAGGACGAGTACGAACAGCAGAGAAAAGACGGCGGATATTCCAAAGAGCAGGTAATGAAGGAAGTGCTCTACTCTCACTTTATCGAGCAGTACGGTGAGGGGTACACCATAAGCGTTGAATTCGGCAAGGAAACAAAGCTTGACAAAGACGATTATGACCTCAGTGAGTACAAAAAGTCCTACGGCAAGGCTCCGAGCATAAGCGAAGCTTACGAGCTGGTGGTGAATGTTACATTCAGGGGCTCTAAGGACACTCAGGACGCTAAACTATATGTTTACGTCGGAAAGGTAGGCAGAAGCTGGAAGATCTTCGGTATGACCGAGGACAGCGGAATGCTCCTTGACAGCAGAACAGACGATGAATAAGAAAGCTCCCCGGATATCGGGGAGCTTTTTCGTTATGCCTTAGCTTTTTTCTTTTTCTTTCCTTCCTTTTTGCCGCCAAGGCTCATTGTGAAGATCTTGTCGCTCATAAATATCGAGAGCGCTATCTTCATGCAGACGGCAAGGAATATAAGCTGATAGATAAGTCCGCCAATGTACACGGCTGTGTTTGAGAACATTACATTCTCGGTCGCTGTAAAGGTGTGCGAGAACGGTATTACATAAACTATAGCTCTCAGTGCTATCGGAAGCGAGCCTATATCAGACATCAGCGACAGGAAATACGGTACCATTGCCGAGAAGTTTATCGGCATAAGAAGCGTTTGCGCAGATTTTGCGTCTTTTGCCAGCACTCCGAGTATAAGAGCTACCGACAATGCAATAAGAATAGACAGGAACATCTGAATACCTATCAGCACATACTGTCCTGCCGAAAGGCTGAGACCCAGGTTTCTGAGCGCCTTGTCAAATTTATCGGCATCAAGTCCTGCGCCGTCTACCATACCACTCATCATTCTGCTCATACCGAACATAAAGCATACCGCCTGAAGTATAGATACTACCGCCGCAGACAGAGTCTTTGCCGCAAGCACCGAAAGCCTTGACACAGGAGCTGAAAGAAGAGTTTCCAGAGTTTTGTCTATCTTTTCGGTTGCCATAGCATTCAGTATCATCTGAGATGCAAACATTATCAGCAGAAACAGTATAATCGGTACTACCATATTCTGAGTAGTACAAATCGACATTATTACATTACTGCTTATTTCCTCCTGCTTGTCGCCGATGACCGTCATTTCCTTGAGCTCTACGGGGTTTTCAAGCTGAGCTATCTCTTCCTTGCTTAGCCCACCCTGACTTAGCTTCTCCGTATAGATCGTTGACTTTACAGCCTCGGAAAATGCGTTGAATGCACTGGTTGAGCCTGTATTCAGGTTTGACATCATAGCAAGAGAGGTCATTCTCTGCACAAAGATGATCTGTGCCGTCTTGTGCTCGCCTGCTGTCTGGGTAAAGCCCTTCGGAATGATAATAACCTGCTTCTGATTTACCCTTTTAAGCTCCTTCGGATAGTTGTCAGACTTTATCTCTACCTCGGTAAATTTACCGTCATTCTCCTCGGTGCTCTTTTTCAGCGCCTTTATGACATTTCCCGTAAAGTCGGTCTTATCCATGTCGCAGATGACTATATCTCCGCTTTTCTTGGCGCTCTCGGTTATGGAGCTCGAAAAAAGGTTGCCCACCACCAGCAGACATACAACTATACCCACCATAGTAAGTATAGTCTGCGCATTGAGCATATCACGAAGCTCCTTTTTAAACAGACTAAAGAACTTCACGGAGCTTCACCACCTTTTCAAATACCTCTTCGAGGTTTCTTGCCTGATACTTTTCAACAAGCTCCTCGGGTGTTCCCGTTTCAAGGAGCATTCCCTTTGCGATAATACCCACTCTGTCGGATACAAACTCTATTTCCAGCATATTATGCGACGAAAGCAGGAAGCTCATTCCCTCGGAAGCCAGCTTTCTTATAGTGCGCCTGATCTCAATAGCATTAAGTATATCCAGTCCCGAGGTCGGCTCATCAAGTATCGCAAGGTCGGGCTTCGGCATTATAGCCCTTGCCAGCAGAAGCTTTCTCTGCATACCCCTTGAATAGCTTGATATCTTATCGTCAAGCCTGTCACCAAGCTCGGCTATCTCAGCACCCCTGACTATATAGTCATAAACATTTTCGCCCTTTTTAACGTACATAGATGCCATAAATTCAAGATATGCCTTACCCGTCATATTCTTGTAAGCACCTGCCTCATCGGGCAGATAGGTTATGCACTCCCTTACCTTCTCGGGCTCGGTCAGTATGCTGTGACCGCTTACAAGCGCATCGCCCTCAGTCGTTTTAAGAAGCGTTGCTATAGTTCTTATCGTTGTGGTCTTGCCTGCGCCGTTAGGTCCGATAAGTGCAAATATCTCCCCCTTTTCAATGTCAAAGGACACATCTCTTGATGCATATACGCCCTTGACGTACTGCTTTCCGAGGCCCTTGACCTCAAGTACCTTGCTCATAAGGCTTTACCCTCCTTTTTCCTTACTTTATTATAGTACCCTGTTAGTATATCACAGATGAGATAATATGTCAATATTTTTTAATAAATTAGATACAATGTCCCGAAACAACGTATTTACGTCATTTGAAGAACGGGCCAAATCTTACGTCAAGGTTACAGAGCTTGTCCGAAAGGCTCTGAACGGGCATTTTTGCAGTACTGAAATTCGGACTTGAAACTTTTTACACAGCAATAATTCTGATACCGAATTGTAACAAAAAACGGACAGATGTTGAAAATCCAACAAGTGAAAACGGATAAACCACGAAAAACCAGTGAGTTTTTAACACTTTCAACAGAGTTTTCAACATTTTTGCGTTCTTTCAACTCAAACTTTCAACTGTCCAAAAAAGTTCTTGTTACCGTTTTGTAATTTCTTGCAATATCTGATAGCACCGTGATGCTTGTGCAAAATTGCTAAAGGAGGGGTGATAAATTCGTGAAAATGATTTTGCAAAGTTTGCTCGGCGGTGTTTACAAAAGCGGAAAAATGTGCTAAAATAAAGGTATATAAGCGTTTTGTACCGCAAATAAGGAAGGAGGAAGCTTCCCTCGGGAAGCATCAGAAATGAGTATTTTTTCGGCACTAAAAAAGCCCCTCACGGCAGCGCTGGCAGCCACTGCTATGATAATGGCGGCAGCAGCAGTCCCCGTGACAGGCACTCAGCCGCAGGCAGGCGGAGTCATCACCGCGCAGGCAGCGACAGTAAACGTTGCTAAGGTGACAGGTGTAAAGGCCACAACGATCAACACAAGCAGCGTTAAGGTGACATGGACAAAGCAGTCAAACGCAACAGGCTATCAGGTATTCATGCAGAGAAACGGTGTTTATTCTCTGCTCAAATCAATTTACTCGAACACTAACACCTATACCATCACGGGTCTCCCCGCAGGCAGGATAACCAATGTAAGGGTAAGAGCATGGAGAACAGTCGGCGGCACCAACCATTTCGGAGCGCTCTCCGGGCCAAGCTGGACAGCCACCAACCCCGCAAAGGTAACAGGTATCAAGGCAACGCCTGCTTCAAACTCTGTGAAGTTTACATGGAACTCAGTTACCTGTGATTACTACAGGATCTATCAGATGCAGTCAGACGGCAAATGGAAGGGTATAAAGAACGTGACTACAAACAGTGCGACCGTCACAGGTCTGAATGCAAACACAGCATATAAATTCTGCATAAGAGCATGGCGCACCGACTGGGCTAAGAACGATCACGGCAGCGCACTCTCGGACACCGTTTCGGTAAAGACCTCTCAGGCAAAGACACCTGTGGCAGCAAACGGAAGGCTTTCCGTAAAGGGTGCTAATATAGTAAACTCCGCAGGAAAGGTATTTAAGATAAAGGGTATGTCAACTCACGGCATTATGTGGGAGGATTTCAGAAATATCCTGTCCGTTGCATCGCTTAAAGTCCTCCGTGATGACTGGAAGTGCAACACTATAAGAATTGCTATGTACACCGAGGAGTGGGGCGGATATACAACAGGCTCAAGCTATGCGTCAACTGCAAAGGCAAGAGTAAAGGCAGCAGTCGAGAATGCTAAGAGCGTTGGTATGTACGTTATTATCGACTGGCATATTCTCAGTGACGGCGACCCCAGAAAGCACCAGAGCGAGGCTGTAGCCTTCTTCAAGGAGATGGCTAACACTTATAAAAACTACAACAACGTCATCTATGAGATCTGCAACGAGCCTAACGGCGGCGTAAGCTGGAACGGCGGCATAAAGAGCTACTGCCAGAGCGTTGTCAGTGCTATCAGAACATACGACAAGAACGCTGTCATCATCTGCGGAACAGGTACATGGTCGCAGGATATAGATCAGGTAGTCAGCAACAGGCTTTCTGACAAGAACTGCGTTTACGCTCTGCATTTCTACGCTAACACCCATACCGACTGGCTCAGAAACAGGCTCAAGACCTGCTATAACAAGGGTCTCCCCGTTCTCGTATCCGAGTTCGGCACCTGCGACGCAAGCGGAAACGGCGGCTTCAACAAGAGCCAGACACAGACCTGGCTCAAGCTTCTCGATTCTCTGAATGTAGGCTACATCAACTGGTCAGCCTCAAACAAGAACGAGACAGCCTCGGCATTCAAGCCCGGAACCAACCTCAGAGCTATCTCTTCGGGCACATCTCAGCTGACTGAAAGCGGCAAGCTCGTAAGAGAGTGGTACAGAGCACACTGATTGATTAAAATCAACTAAGTATTTTCAATAGGACAGACCCTGTTTTGTAGGGTCTGCCTTTTTTGTGAACAGTATTCGTATTTTTCTTGACAATTTTTTTATGATATGGTAACATATTAAAGTGATAGTGTGATACTGTCACTCTGATAGATATAAGATCGGAAAGGAAGGGAATAATATGAGCGAGCTGGTTCTGGAAACCCAGCAGTTGACTAAGGTATTCGGCAAGCACAAGGCCGTAAACGAAGTCAGTGTTCATGTTGAAAAGGGCTCTGTTTACGGCTTTATCGGCAAGAACGGAGCAGGTAAGACAACATTTATGAAAATGATCTGCGGACTGTCCTCGCAGACATCGGGCGGAATAACGCTCTTCGGTCAGACGGGCTCAGGTCTTAAAAACATCAGGCACAAGGTAGGCTGTCTGATTGAAGACCCGGGCATTTTTCCTAAGCTTTCGGCCCTGGAGAATGTAAGGCTCAAATGCACTGCAATGGGCTGTTATAGCAAGGATTATGCTATGGGGCTTTTGCAGAAAGTTGGTCTTGCGGATACGGGAAAGAAGCACGCAGGCCGCTTCTCCCTCGGTATGAGACAGAGACTCGGTATCGCTCTTGCAATGGTCGGAGAGCCCGAGCTGCTCGTGCTTGATGAGCCTATAAACGGTCTTGACCCTCAGGGTATCGCAGAGGTAAGAGAAACTATACACAGCCTCAGTCAGGACAGCGGTATCACGATACTTATTTCAAGCCATATCCTTGATGAACTGTCGAAGATAGCTACTCACTACGGCATTATAAATGACGGCAGACTTATCCGTGAGCTTTCTGCTCAGCAAATGCTCGATGCCCGTACAGACGGTATTGACATCACTATTGACAATTTCGGCAAAACCCAGGAGATACTTAATACTATGGGGCTGCCGTTCAAGCTGACCGAGCCTTTCCACATTTCGGTATCGGCAGGAAAGGATCGTGCGGCAGAGATAAACAGGGCTCTTGTAATGGGCGGAGTAAATGTTTCCGAGCTTGCCGTTCACAGTGAGGACCTTGAGTCCTACTATCTGAGACTGACAGGAGGTGAGGTCAATGCTTAAACTGCTTAAAATGGACCTCAGAAGACTTCCGAGAAGTCTGTCCTTCAAGATAATACTTATTCTTCTTGCGGTTGATCTTACGATAACCTCATTCAGTCTGAGCTTTATTCTCAGCCACGCTGATTCTGTCTCCGATCTTGGCGGTATGATGGGTCTTACAGACAAATATATGCATTTCGGAATGTTCCTGAAGGCAACTATCGGACAGCTTGGTGATATTGCGCTCTACCCCGCTATCTTTATTGTCCTCTTCACAAACGGAGATTTCAGCTCGGGCTTTATCAAGTCCATAGCAGGACAGGTACGCAGCAGAGGCATGATCGCAGTCTCGAAGTTCATCACCACTGTGATCTATATGCTGTTCTACTTTGCAGTTTATCTGCTTCTCAGTATGCTGGAGCTCGTACTCTTCTTTGACGGTGTAAAGGTAACCGACGGAGCACAGTTTATCCAATATCTGCTCCTTATGGTTTATATGTACATCGCAATGATGATAGTTATTGCCGCTATCGCACAGATATTCAGAAGCAACCTTATCGGCATAATTGCAGGTGTAATGATCTCTACGGGACTGCTTTCAAGCATTCTGAAGCTTATAAACATTCTGCTCAAAAAGCTGGAAATTGACCTTGATATTTCAAAATACACTATCACAGGCTGCATTACCGATGTTTCGCTGACAGGCGACCTCGGAGACTACACAAGGCACATAGTTGTTTGTGCGGTATATATTGCAGTTGCTGTCTGCGCAGTTATAATCTCGCACAACAAGCGTGATATAGCCTAAGCAGGGAAAACCCTGCACCATCACGCGCCGTACCTTTGCTTTGACTTTTCAGACCTTGAACGCGGAGCAAGATAGTGCGCAAATTGGCCTCGGGCGGTGGGGGAGAGGGGGGCTTCGCCCCTTTGCCCCACCGGGGCTGTCGCCCCTGACCCCTTTTAAAAGAACTTTTGCAAAAAAATCCCTGCTTCTTCTGAGCAGGGATTTTCCTATTTATCAGCTTTTAAGCGTTCTGCAAGCTCCTTATCGGGCTTGACTGTTATAGTGTAGTTGTTCACAAAGATCACCATACCGGGCTTTGCGCCGTTCGGCTTTTTTACGTTTTTTATGAAGGTGTAGTCCACATCGCAGCGTGATGACTCAGCCGCACTTGAATGGCAGGCAGCGATTACTGCAGCCTCCTCAACCGTTCTGTCGGGTGGGAACTCTCCCCCAAGCTCCGAGCAGCTGACTATAACATGGCTGCCCGTTATCTCCTTTGTGTGCAGCCAGAGATCGTTTTTCTCGCTCTGCTTGCAGGTGAGCATATCGTTCTGCTTATTGTTCCTGCCGACCCTTATCTCATATCCGTCCGAGGATATGAAACGAAGCGGCGGTGCCGCCTTTGCAGGCTTTCCCTTCTGACGGCCCCGTCTCAGGTAGCCCTGTTCACTGAGCTCTGCCCTTATTTCATCAAGCTCTCCCTCGGTTTTTGCTCTGGTGAGTGCATCATAGACAGACTCAAGATAGGCAGTCTCGTTCTCGCCCTCTTCGATCAACCCTGTAAGCATCTTCTGAGCAGTATCAAGCTTTTTGTATTCCTTATAGAACTTCTGTGCATTCTGATTAGGGCTAAGGCGCTTATCAAGCTTTATCTCCACCTCGGGAGAGCCCTCCTCATAGAAGTTCATGAGCTTCACCGAAGCGCTTCCCTTCTCTATCGCATAGAGGTTAGACATAATCAGGTCGCCCATTACCCTGTACTTATCTCTGTCAGCGCAGTCATCAAGCTCTAAACGCTGGTTTTTCACACGGCGTTTAGTTCTGTCAATAAGGGTGGACAAATGTCTGAAAAGGTCGCCTGCACGCTGTTTTGTGCGTGAGAGCGTATCTCTTCCCGAATAGAAGCTGTCAAGAAGCTCGCCCGGGCTTTTGTAGTATGTACGCTCCATAAGCGAACCGAAATGCACTATATCGCAAAAGCAGAAGTCTCTCAGCCTGCCCTCGCTGTCAGTGAGGACAGTGTAGCGGTTTTCACCCGTCTGAACCTGCTCCCTGATTTTTGTGATATAAGCCCATATACGCTCCTTCGCTTCATCTGAAAGCTCCGCTGCCGTTACCTCGCCAACCTCGGCTAATGCCTCTATCTCATCGGCAAACACAGGTGAGATGCCCTCGCACGAAAGCATTATCGCCTTAGACAAGCGCTTGCCCTCACAGGCGGAAAGCCTTTCAAAGAAAGCCTCTCTCTCACAGCCGAGAATGTCAAGCCTGTCCTCCCGTGACGGCCTTTCGTAGGTCATACCCGGCAGCACCATGCGGTTTGCGGTCTCCTGACCGATGCGCTTTATGCTGTCGATTATTTTCTCTTCGGGTCTTGTGTAAAGTATAAGGTTTGAGCGCCTTCCCATAAGCTCTGCCGCAAGTGTGAGCTCACAGCGGTCGCCCATTTCGTCAGTGCCCTCCATATCAATGTATAGGATACGCTCAAAGCCGTCCTGCCTTATATCGGTGATCCTTGCCCCCGACAGGCGTTTTCTCATAAGCATACAAAACATCGGCGGAGTTTTCGGATTGTCGATCTCCGCCGAAGTGATATGTGCTCTCGCCGAGCCTGCCCCCGTATTTATCAGGAGCTTTTTAGCGCCCTCTCTGCCCCTGACGCTTATCAGAAGCTCCTCCCGTGAGGGCTGATATATCTTATCAACTCTCCCGTCAATAAGACAGGAGAGTTCTTTCTTTATAAGGCTCAGATATATTCCGTCAAGTGCCATTGGTCAAAAGCTGTCCTTTCATCGGGTACTGTTACTTGATCTGCGGTCTTTTCTTTCCGACCTTTGTGGAATAGGAAAGGATATCGCAGTTGCTGTCAGCTACCTCAAACACAACATCGGCAAAGGTCTCGCTGAGCTTGCTCTGCATATAACTGCAGAAAATATTCTCAGTGTGGAAATGACCTGCATCAATTACACACATACCTGCATTGTGAGCATCTATGAACACATCATGCTTTACATCTCCTGTGATGTAAGCATCACAGCCCTTTGAAAGAGCCTCCTTCATAAAGCTTCCGCCGCTTCCCGAGCATATACCTACGGTTCTTATAGGCTTATTTGTCCTATTATATCTGATAACAGTATTTCCGAGGTTTTCCTGTACAAGCTCAACAAAATCCGCCGAAGAATACTCTCTGTCCAGCCAGCAGATATTACCTGTAGTCTTTTCGCCCTCACTGCAGAGAGGCGCAATAGGTGTCATACCAAGCTCCTCGCAAAGTATGTCATTCATTACAGCGCTGTCAAAATTCGTATGAGCAGAAAGCGCCGAAATCTGATTCTGACAAAGCTTTACCACAGCGTCAGTGCCTCTCAGGGAGGTCACAGCTCCGAAAATTACAGGGTGATGTGTAATGATAAGGTCCGCACCCTTTTTAGCCGCCTCCTCGACTACCTCTGTAGTGATATCAAGGGCGATCAGCGCCTTTGTTATGTCCTTGTCGCCGAACATTACGTTCATTCCGCTGTTGTCATAGCTCTCCTGAAGCGAGTACGGAGCTATTGTGTCGATGTAATTATAGATGTCTTTTACGTTTGGCATGATGATACCCCTTTTCTTTTCTGTTTTGTTATATTCAAAAGCCTCTCTCCGAGGGCTTTTTTATCCTCCGAGCCGAGCATTCCCCTTGCAGCTCTCTCAAGTCTGTCGCATTGACGGAGAATATATTCTCTCGCCTCAGCTGTATCGGGCTTTACAAGTCCGAAATACAAATATTCATCGTTACAGCCGTAAGCCCTCTCTCCCGAGAAGCGCCCCGACATAACCGTATATGCAAACCTGCCCGAAATGCAGGCCTCTTCCCTCTTCACTGCAAAGCCCTTATCCCACAGCCACTGCCTGAGATACTCGGGCTTGCTCATAGGCTGCATAACTATGTTTACCGAGCCGTCACGAAGCTTCATGCACCTGCCCAGAATATCAGCAATGAGCTCTCCGCCCATGCCTGCAAGCACTATATCTGTAACGCCCTCAAGCGGTACACTGTCAAGCCCGTCCGAAAGAACGGTCCTTATCCTGTCTCCGAGCCCCTGTGCCCTGATATGCTCCTCGGCAGATGCAAGCGGTCTCTCTCCGATGTCGCAGGCAAGCGCCCTTTCACACCTGCCCTCCTTCACAAGAAAACACGGCAGATACCCGTGATCCGTTCCCACATCGCAGACATAAGCGCCCTCAACAAGCTCTGCACAGAGCTTTAATCTGTTGTCCATATTTCACATCCTAAAAAACAACCGCAGTACCGTCATAGGAAGATACTGCGGAAAGGGACTTAACCTGCGAAATGCGCATTAAGCTTAGCTATCAGCTCTTCGGGGTCAACGCCGTGAACCATGCAGGCCTCTTCAACAGTCTCTCCCCTTGAAGCAGGACAGTAAAGACAGTGCATACCCATTTCCATAAAGAAAGGTGCTGTATTCTCATCAGCGTCCATAATGTCGCCGATAACTGTATCCTTGGTTACTGTAAAAGCCATTTTCTTATCCTCCTTTTTTGTTCGCTACATCTATTATAACCAATTACAATGCAAATTTCAATTACCAATCTGTTAACAATACAAGCCCATGAACTATTTATCCACACTATCTTGTGCCGAATTCTCACTCCTGTCCGCACAAGCCCACTGCATTTTGTGGTTTTGTGCAATTCAGACAGTTTTTTTACCGCAAAGATGCTATATAAAACGATTTCGGAATCAAAATCGCCAAAGGAAAAATATTTCCGAAGAATTTTCAGAAAATTAACATTTTTTGAAATGTAATAATTAAAATAAGTAACTAAAAAATATGTAACCGAAAATTAACCCCTCTTTCCAAAGAGCTTCAAGCCTTCCCGAAGGGTTTTGTAAAATCTGACGAAGTTGTTAAAAAAATCCGACTTTTTGTGAAATTCTATTGACGTATACTATATATTGTGATAAAATCATTACAGAGGGAAAGCGCCAAGGCGTCATTGCCGATGCCCCGGGCAGCTCTTGAAAGGGCTGCAGGGGCATCAAAAATTTTGTCGGTTTTGCATTAACAAAAAGTTTACAAATTACAATTAAGTTACAAAATCCGATAAAATTGTTACAGAAGTTCCGCTAAATCGGCGCTGAAAAATTTGCCTGTCCGAAAAAATTCCCTGTCGAAACCGAGGTTTGGGGAAAATTACTGTTGCAATTTTTGGCTCAATAGTGTATAATGGGTACAAGAAGTGTATTTTAGTGCATTTCTGTGCATAAAAGTGCTTTGCGAGTGCAAAAATCAGCAGGAGGTGAACGGCTTTGGAGGGCTTATTGCTCAGCGGACTGAACAATGTAACTATGGACTCAAAAGGGCGTATCACATTCCCTGCGAAATTCCGAGAGGCTCTGGGGAGTCGGTTCACGATAACAAAGGGTCTTGACGGCTGCTTGTTTGTGTACTCAACGGAGGACTTTGATAAGCTTGGCGAGAAGATCAGGGCTTTGCCTATGGCTAAGGCGAGAACGCTTCAGAGAACGTTTATGGCATGGGCCTGTGAGGTTGAAACGGACAAGCAGGGGAAGCTGCTGATACCGAAGGAGCTGCGTGAAACGGCAGGCCTTGGGAAGGACATTGTAGTGGCAGGTGTTACCGACCGCTGCGAGATATGGGACAAGGCTCGCTGGAATGAATATAATGCAAAAGCCGAAGAAATACTTGCCGAAACGCTTGAGGGGCTGGACATCTGATGGAATTCGAGCATATACCCGTGCTTCTTGAGGAAGTGCTCGAGGGACTGGATATTAAGGCTGACGGTGTTTACTTTGACGGCACTGTGGGCGGTGCGGGACACTCGCTGAGGATAGCTCAGAGGCTCGACCCCGAAAAGGGCGGAAGGCTTCTCTGCTCGGACAGGGATCCGGAGGCTGCAAATGTTGCAAGAGAGAGGCTTAAAGGGCTGCCTGCGCAGGTGTTCGACGGAAACTATGATGAGGTTGACCGCTTTCTTGAAGAAGCAGGTGTTGACGGACTTGACGGGATACTGCTTGATCTCGGAGTTTCGTCTTATCAGCTTGATAATGCGGAGAGGGGCTTTTCGTACCACAATGACGCTCCGCTTGATATGAGGATGTCATCGAACGGCCTTTCGGCAAGAGATGTTGTGAATGAGTATGAGCAGAAAAGGCTCATGAAGATACTTTTTGACTACGGCGAAGAGAAATTTGCGCCGAGGATAGCGCAGGCTATCGTGAAGAGACGTGAGCAGGCCCCGATAGAGACTACGGGAGAGCTTGCTGAGATCGTCAGGAGCGCTGTGCCGCAGAAGGCAAGGCGTGATAAAAATCCATGCAAGAAAACGTTTCAGGCAATAAGGATCGAGGTAAACGATGAGTTCGGGCACCTTGACACCGCCCTTGACAAGTGCTTCGATGCGCTGAATGCAGGCGGAAGACTCTGCGTGATAACGTTTCATTCGTTAGAGGACAGGATAGTTAAGCAGAGGTTTAAGACCTTTACTCAGGGCTGTATCTGTCCGCCCGATTTTCCGCAGTGCGTCTGCGGAAGAACTCCAAGCGGAAGGCTTGTGACCAGAAAGCCCGTTGAGGCAAGTGCCGAGGAGCTTGAGCGCAACAGCAGAAGCAGAAGCGCAAAGCTTCGGGTGATAGAAAAGCTTGGAGAGAGACAGCCGATCGTTTAACGGCAGATCAGAGGTGATTTTATGGCAAAGATACATAACCTGGCTTACGATTACGCACAGGAGCCTCAGACTGAAGAGGCAGTACAGCCCAAGGTGTCTCCGAAGCCGAAGCACAAGAGAGCTTCGGTGCTGGGAGTGCTTGCGCTTTCGGTAATTGCGCTGGCTTTGTTCTCTGCTATGATGTTCGGAAGGGTTGAGATCTCAAAGCTCATCTCCGAGCAGACAACTCAGCTTGAAGAGCTTGAAAAGCTCCAGAGCGAGAATATAAGCTTACAGTCTGAGCTTGCTCAGAAGAAAAATATGACAAAGGTCGAGGAATATGCAGAAGAAAAGCTCGGCTTGCAGAAGCTCGACAAGACACAGACCGAGTATATACGGCTCGAAACACAGGACAAGGCATCGGTGGTCAAGAATGATGATGACAATGTGTTTGTCAGAATAAAGAACTGGTTCGGCTCGGTGCTGGAATATATCGGACTATAGTGAATAAAATACTTAATGGGAAAGTTAGGGACATTTACTTGTGCTTAGCTTTCTTGTTCTATATGATTTTATGACGCAAGAGAGAAAATGCGTCCCTTATGCAAAGATTTTGAGGAGAAAACTATGTCAAAAAGACCCACAGCCATAATGAAAAGAAGGCTTACAATCTGGCTTACGATACCGTTTGCGGTACTGCTCGTTTATATCGTGATCACGATATTCACCGTATCGGTCAAGGACGGAAAAAAATGGCAGACGCTTGCTAATTCACAGCAGCTGCAGAGCACCTCTGTATCGGCGGCAAGAGGCACTATCTATGACAGAAACGGTACGGTGCTTGCTCAGAGCGCAACAGTCTATACCGTGTATGTTGACCCTAAAATGCTGGAAGGGATACTCGAAAACAAGGACAAAACGATAAAAGAGCTTAAAGATGCTATCGCAACCGAGGAGAGCGACAAGGAAAGAGCTGCCTATCAGGAGCAGCTTGACAAAACGCTCAGCTCAAAGGAGAGCCTTGATAAGCTTGTTGAGTTCCTCTCGCTGACGCTTGAGATAGACACCGCTGAAATGCGTGAGAAGCTCACCGATACCAGCACTCAGTACATCGTGCTGAAAAAAGAGGTCGAAAAGACCCTTGCTGACAAGATTGAGAAAAAGCTGAATGAGCTTGACCTCGACGGTGTAAGGTGCGACCCCACCACAAAGAGAATATATCCCGAAAATTCGCTGGCAGCGAACGTGCTCGGACATACCGACTATGACGGAAACGGTATTTACGGACTTGAAGCCTACTATGATGACTACCTCGCAGGTGTTGACGGAAGAGTTATCACTGCGAAGGCAAATGACGGCACCGAGATACCCTACCGCTACAAACAGGCTTATGAGGCTCAGGACGGAGATAACCTCACGCTGAACCTTGATGCGAATATGCAGTACGTCCTCGAAAAGGAGCTGCAGGCAGCTTACGAGAAAAACCGGCCTACCGACAGGATATGCGGCATTATCATGAACCCGAAAACAGGTGCGGTATACGCTATGGCGACCTGCTACAGCTATGACCCGAATGAGCCTGCTCACATTACCGATGATGCTGCCGCCGAAAAGCTTTCGGGGCTTGATGAGAACAGCGATGCCTACCACGATATCGCTCTTGATGCATGGAGCACTCAGTGGAAAAACAAGGCTATCTCCGAGACCTATAACCCCGGCTCGGTATTCAAGGTAATTGTCGGTGCTTCGGCAGTTGAGGAAAAGGTCATCGACCTTGATGAGACCTTCCCCTGCAACACCGTTATTCAGGTCGAGGACACCTCGTTCCACTGCTGGTCAACTACCGACCACGGCCCTCAGAACCTCGCACTTGCAATGCTCAACTCCTGCAACCCTGTATTCGTACAGATAGGTCAGAAGCTCGGCGACAAGAAGTTCGACCAGTATTTCAGTGCCTTCGGCTTCAGAGAGCTCACAGGCATAGACCTCCCCGGCGAGGTAAATTCAATCAACATAAACCTTACGGATTACGGCCCTGTTGAGCTTGCTTCAAGCTCCTTCGGTCAGACCAATAAGGTCACTCCGATACAGATGATAACCGCCTACAGCGCCTGCGTTAACGGCGGATACCTTGTTCAGCCGCAGGTGGTTGACAGGATAACAGACGCTAACGGAAACGTTGTAAAGGACAACGACACCGTCATCAAAAGACAGGTAATTTCGGAAGAGACCTCAGCTACAATGAGAGAGATACTCAAGGGCGTTGTTGAAGGTCAGCCCGATTCAAACTGCTATATCAAGGGCTACAGCATCGGCGGAAAGTCGGGTACCTCACAGAAGCTTGATGAGGACCCCAAGGGCGAGACCTATGTATCTTCATACTGTGCCTTCGCTCCTGCCGAGGATCCCGAGATAATAATGCTCGTCATGGTAGACCACCCGACAGGTGAGCAGTTCTACGGAAGTCAGGTAGCTGCCCCTATCTGCGTGAACGTACTCAAGGATGTTCTTCCTTACATGGGAATGTTCCCCGAGTACACAGCAGAGGAGCTCGCTGAGCTTCAGGTAAGCGTGCCGAACGTTGAGTATTACGAGCTTGACGAGGCGACCAAGACGCTTGAAGACCTCGGACTTGAAGTCAAGGTTATGGGCGAGGGCAATACAGTAAAGGCTCAGATACCTGCATCTGTAAAGGTCGAAAGCGGAAGCTCGGTAGTTCTTTATACCGAGGATAACACCGAGTATGAGACCGTCACAGTGCCGAATCTGAAGGGACTGACTAAAGAGCAGGCGAAAAACACGCTTGCCGATTACGGTCTGAACCTTACGGCCGAGGGCTCGGGCAGTGACGAGGAAAACGCCTACGCAAAAGACGATCAGAGCGTTGAAGCAGGAAAACGTGTACCTATGGGTACGGCGATCTCAGTAACCTTCGGTCCTGCCGAGGTAGGCTCACAGTAAGACATCAAAAGGAGGAAGCGTACAGCAGTACGCCGCAGAATTATGAAGCTATATGAACTGATAGAGGGTCTTGCAGAGACCACTCTGGAAAACATCGAAATAACTGACGTCACCAGCGACACAAGAAAAGAAATATCGAATGGCGCAATGTTCGTCTGCATTAAAGGCAATACCTTCGACGGCCATGATGCGGCTAAGGATATGATTGCAAAGGGCTGTTCGGTAATTATCTGCGAAAGGGACCTGGGACTTGACTGCCAGATAATAGTTAAGGACACAAGAGAGACCTATGTAAGGCTCTGCGAGGCATGGTTCGGCCACCCTGAAAGAGAGCTCTCGCTCATCGGTGTTACGGGCACAAACGGAAAGACAACCATCACTACGGTTCTCAAGCAGGTGCTTACCGATATGGGCTGCAAGATAGGTCTTATCGGCACTTGCCAGAATGAAATAGGCGATACTATATACCCCACTGCAAGAACTACTCCCGAGCCATACGATCTGTATGAGCTTCTGAGAAAAATGGCAGACGCCAAGTGCGATTATGTTATCATGGAAGCATCATCTCAGGGACTGGAGCAGAAAAGACTTGCAGGCTGTCACTTCAAGGTTGGCGTGTTTACAAATCTTACTCAGGATCACCTTGATGTTCACGGCACTATGGAGAACTACTATCAGGCCAAGAAAATACTGTTTTCGATATCGGACAATGCTATAATCAATATAGACGATGACTACGGCAAACGCTATCTCTCGGAGATTAGCTGTCCTGCAAAGACATATTCCTGCTGTGAAAAGGCCGATTTCACCGCCGAGGACATACTCCTGTCCACCAGCGGAGTGACCTATGTGTTCTCGGACGGAAAGAAAAAGCATAATGTACGCTTCAATATGCCCGGACTTTTCAATGTGTCGAACTCGCTTGCGGTGATAGCCTGCTGCGAAACGCTCGGCTACTCCCCCGATGCGAGCATACGGGCTCTCGCCAAAACAGGCGGCGTAAGGGGCAGAGCAGAGGTCGTACCCACAGGGCGTGACTTCACCGTTATCTGTGACTATGCTCATACACCTGACGCTCTTGCAAATGTGCTCTCCGCTATCAGAGAGGGCGCCAACGGAAAGGTCAAGTGCCTGTTCGGCTGCGGCGGAAACAGAGATGCCGCAAAAAGGCCTCTCATGGCAGCAGCAGCGGCAGACAATGCTGATTTTCTTATAATCACCTCTGACAACCCGAGAAATGAAGACCCCGATGACATCATAGATGACCTTATGAAGGGCCTTGAAGGAAAGAATACTCCGTACATAAGGATAACCGACAGACGTGAGGCTATCCACTGGGCAGTTAAAAATGCCGAGAAAAATGACATAATCGTACTCGCAGGCAAGGGTCATGAGGACTATCAGATACTTGCAGGCGGAGTAAAGATCCACTTTGACGAAAGAGAGGTCGTAGCGGAAGCGCTTGAAGAGCTCCCGCAGGCTGAAAGATAGAAATTCCAACCTTTGAAGAAAGGCGATGAACAAAAGAATGGAAACCATGACCCTGAAAGAGATAATATCCGCAGTACACGGAAGCTACGGCTTTCCTGCCGATGTACCCGTCACTGAGGTTTCAACCGACACAAGAACCATTTCAAAGGGCTCTGTGTTCGTGGCACTGAAGGGCGCAAACTTCGACGGCCATGACTATGCAGCAAAGGCAATGGAGCTTGGCGCTGAGGCAGTCATCACCGAGAAGCCCGTAGAGGGTGCAAGGTGCATTATAGTTGACTCCACAGGAAAGGCTCTGCTTGATGCGGCAGGTTACTACAGGTCAAAGTTTGATATTAAGCTTGTGGGTATCACGGGCAGCGTGGGAAAGACAACAACTAAGGATATGATAGCCTGCGTTCTGTCGCAGAGGTTCAGAACTCTGAAAACTCAGGCCAATCACAATAATGAGATCGGTATGCCGAAAACACTTTTCGGGCTTGACAAGAGCTGCGAAGCCGCAGTCATTGAAATGGGTATGAACCATGCAGGCGAAATATCTAGAATGTCAATGAGCGCTCAGCCCGATGTTGCGGTAATTACAAATATCGGAGTTTCGCATATTGAGAACCTAGGCTCTCAGGAGAATATCCTCAAGGCTAAGCTTGAGATACTCGACGGCGCTAAGTATAACGCTCCGCTTATTCTTTCAAGAGATGACAAGCTTCTGTACACCCTGAAGGAAAAGCTCGACAGACCGCTTATGTATTACTCGCTGAACAAAAAGGACTGCGATGTTTATGCTTTCGATGTGAAGCTTTCAAGCGAGGGTGTAGGCTTCGATATAAACTACAAGGGCGAGAAGCTCCATGCTGAGCTGCAGTGCCCGGGTGAGCACAATGTCAGAAATGCTCTTGCAGCATTCTGCGTGGGTGTTACCCTCGGAATGGAAACTGATAAGATAATAGCAGGACTTTCGGAATTCAAGCCCGAAGGACTGAGACAGAATATCGTCAGAAAAGACGGTATCACATATATAGTGGACTGCTACAATGCAGCTCCGGATTCAATGAAGGCAGCTCTCTCGCTGCTTGCAAGCTCGGATACAAAGGGCAGGCGCTTCTGCCTGCTGGCTGATATGCTGGAGCTTGGAAAAAACACAAGAACATACCACAAAAACGTAGGTGAAATGGTGTCCTCCTCAAAGGCGGACAGACTTTACACCTTCGGAGAGAATTCGCAGTTTTATATTGACGGGGCAGTTAAAAAGGGCTTCCCTGCCGATGCCTGCGAGCGCTTTGAGAGCAGAGAGGCTATGGCCAAAAGGCTCTCGGGAGAGCTTCGGGAGGGCGACTGCGTGCTCCTTAAAGGAAGCCGTGGAATGAAGCTTGAAGAGGTATTCAAGGCTCTTACAGAGAAGTCATGAATCTGACTGTTCTCTCCCTTGTGACAGGTGCAGAGCTCGTTCTCGGATATACTCTTGGGCGGGTGCTGATACCCTTTTTCAGGAAGCTTAAAACAGGCAAGTATGACCCATATATAGGAGACCGCTTCAGGCAGGACGGCTCAGAGCCGAGAATGGGCGGAGCACTCATCTTTATATGTATGGTTATCGGAACGCTTATCGGCACTGCCTTTTTCTCCTCTCACGGAGAGCTTTCGGGCAGGGCTGACCTGAGACTTATTCTGACAGCAGTTTCCGCCTGCGGAATAATGTGCGCACTCGGGCTGCATGAGGATATGCTCAGAGACAAGGGCGTTTTTGCTTCAATGAAGCCGTTTTATAAGCACGCCTGCCGCTTTGCGGTGATACTGGCTGCGCTTTATGCATTCAGGTTTTTCGGTATTACACGCACAGAGGTGCTCTTGCCGTTTCGCTGGGGGTATATCGACTTCGGTTATCTTTACCAGCCGTTAATGGCGCTTTTTGCAGATCTCTTTCTGAGTGCCGTTACAGTCTGCGACTGCCCCTCAGGGAAAACTGAGCTCGGTATTGACGGTCTTTGCCCGACACTTATGATGATCTTTTTCATGAGCGTAACAGCAGGGCTCACAGTCATAGGTCTGCACCCCGAGGCAGAGCTTATAAGCTGTGCTGCTATGGGCGCAGCAGGAGGATCTCTCTTCTGGGGGCTGCACCCCTCAAAGCTTTACTTCGGAGAAAGCGGAGCGCTCACTCTGGGAACTGCGGCGGTGCTCTCCTGTGTGCTTGCAAGAGCAGAGCTTCTCCTCTTTATCGGGGGCGGAGCAGTGATAGCAGATGCGGTATGTGCATTTTTGCAGTATGCCGTTTTCAGAACGAAAAAGAAGCTTCTCTTCAAGGGGTATACACTTCATGAGCACCTTAAAAATAAGGGTCGGGGAGAGTTTATGATAATCGGCGCTGCGGCAGGCGTTCAGATGCTTTTTGCAGCAGCCGTGATAGTTTTTATAGTATATTCAGGTAAGTTTTTATAACGGAGGATAAGTATTGGAAGGTAATGAGACTGCCAGAGAAAGGCAGATAGTTTACAGCAGCACTGCGGGCAAGGCAAGAAAAAAAGAACGCAAAAAGCTGCATTTCAGATTCATTCTCAGCGAGATCGACAAGCCCTTTTTTGTAATAATAATGGTGCTTCTCATATTCGGACTGATTATGATGTTCTCAGCAAGCTATGCGTGGGGCATAAGCGACCACAATGACGGCTACTATTATATAAAAAGACAGCTCGAATCAGCAGGCTTCGGACTTGTTATTATGATGCTGGTGTCATTTCTTGACTATCACTTTTATGTAAATGCAAGGATCGCTCTGTTTTTGTTTGCCGCTTCCGTATTGGTAAACGTTTATACGGCAAAATTCGGAGATGAGATAGCAGGCGCAAGGCGCTGGATAATGATAGGACCTGTCAACTTCCAGCCCTCTGAGATAATGAAGGTTACGTTCATTATGCTTTTTGCCTACCTTGTGGACCACAACTACGAGCGCTTCAAAAAAAGCTGGAAAAACTGTATTGTACCGTTTGCGGTTATTATGGGCATAGTTTTCTTTATACTCATGCTCCAGAGACATATGTCTGCGGTAATGCTGGTAGGTATTATCGGCATCAGCATGATGTTTATAAGCGGTATGCCCCGAAAGATATTCTGGAGATTTATTATAGTCTGCGGAGCTCTCGGAGCACTGTATCTTGTTTATAAGATCAGCTCGGGCTCAGGCTTCAGCTATATCACCGACAGAATCAAAAGCTGGAAAAACCCGACCTCCGACCCCAGCGGCTCAACCTACCAGACCTATGAGTCGCTTCTGGCTATAGGCTCGGGCGGTCTGTTCGGACTGGGCTTCGGTGAATCAAGGCAGAAATATATGTATCTGCCCGAATCGCAGAATGACTTCGTTTTCTCGATAGTCTGCGAGGAGCTCGGCTTCGTAGGCGCTATGGTGGTTGTACTGCTGTTTGCTCTGTTCATTCTCAGAGGCTTCTATATTGCTTCAAGATGCAGAGACAAAGCAGGTATGCTCCTCGGCGCAGGAATTACAATACAGATAGGCTCGCAGGCATTTTTCAATATTATGGTTGCCTGCAACGCCTTCCCGAATACGGGTATCTCGCTTCCGTTTTTCAGCTACGGCGGAACTGCTCTGCTTATTCAGTTGGCTGAGATGGGAATACTTCTGAATATATCACGTCAGGCATCAAGGCTTAAAAATCTCCCACCCGAAGATGAGCAGCCCGATGACGAGCAGGATACAGAAGAAGAGCCTGTTATGGAAGAGCCCGTAATTCAGGAATAAAATATGAAAGGTGCGTCAGAACTATGCTGAAAGTTCTTCTCGCAGGCGGAGGCACAGCAGGTCATGTAAATCCTGCCCTCGCTATTGCGGAGATAATAAAAAAGCATTACCACGATTGCGAAATAGCCTTCGCAGGCAACCCCGAAAAGCTTGAGGCAAAGCTTGTGCCAAAGGCCGGCTATAAGTTCTATTCTATCCGGATAGAAGGCTTCCAGAGACAGATAAACGGCGAAAACATCAAGCGAAATATTCATGCTATGGCCTGTCTTATGAAGTCAGGACCCAGAGCAAAGGCTATCATTAAAGACTTTGATCCCGACCTTGTAATAGGTACAGGAGGATATGTCTCGGGGCCTGTGCTCAGAGCCGCCGCCAAAATGAAGAAAAAAACCGCTATCCATGAGCAGAATGCCTTCCCCGGTGTGACGAACAAGATACTCGCCAAGAAGGTCGACGAGGTCATGCTTACTGTGGAAGAGGCTAAAAAGTACTTCCCCGAAAATGCAAGCATGACTGTTACGGGACTGCCTGTAAGAGGTGCGTTCAATACGATGTCGAAGCTTGATGCAAAGGCTCAGCTCGGGTTTGCCGCAGATGAGGTCTGTGTACTCTCCACAGGAGGAAGCCTCGGAGCACAGACTCTTAACGAAAAGGTAGCTGCACTGCTCAGATGGTATCAGGATAATGATGTGAAAGTAAATCATGTTCACTCCTACGGCACATACAAGGGCTATAAGGACTTTGTGCTGAAGCTTGAACAGAGCGGTGTAAAGATAAGCGATAATAAAAGGCTTATCATCAAAGACTACATAAATATGCCCGTCGCTATGGCGGCGGCTGATCTGGTAATTTCAAGGTGCGGTGCCGCTTCCCTCGCCGAGCTTGAAGCAGTCGGCAGAGCAGCAGTGCTCATACCCTCACCGCACGTTGCCGAAAACCACCAGTACTACAACGGAATGGTGCTCCAGAATGCAGGTGCTGCCACGGTCATTGAAGAGAAGGATCTCACTGATGAGAACTTCATCGAGACGGTAAAAGGCTACATCGAAAGCCCTGACAAGCTCGAAAAGAGCGCCAAAAATGCAAGATCCCTTCATGTCGCAGACACCGAGGACAGAATATTCGGTGTATTAAGTAAGCTTATAGACAAATAGACACGACAAGGAATGAAAAATTAATGGATAATAATTACAGAAGATACAACAAAAAAGGCTCAATGGACAGTATCAGTACACCTGATACCGATAAAATCATTGCCCTTTCCGATCCGAAGTTCGGAAACAAGGATGACATCAACTCCAAGGCTGATAAGATTTTTATCGGCGAGCAGAGAGTCAGACAGGACCGCTTCGACAGAGCTACAAAGTCCTATGATGATGTGAGCCTGCATACTGCCGAGGAGCTCGAACAGATGCGCAGAGAGCAGGAAAATGACCTTATGCGCTATGCTGCAAAGAAGCCTGCTCAGGCAGCCACAGGACTTGCAAAGGGAACTAAGATAGGTCATTCCTATGTGAAGAGATCAACTATCGTGAAACTCGTTGTCATTCTTGTTGTGGGACTGCTGGTGCTGATATTTTTCTTCCCGCCGTTTTTCTCAAGCAATGCGGATATGAGTAAGGTCAAGCTTGACGAAGACCCATTTGAGGGAATGGGAATGACTGACTTCAAAACTTATGCGCTGTCAAACTATTCGGTCTATAATGAGAATGCCTTCTCTTCCGAAGACCCCGAAAATTACAGAGTTGCAGACCTTGTTTTCACAATCAGAAACACTTCACCTCTGGAGCTTAAAATACCCCAGTATGATGTGTTCAGAGTTTCAGGTGACTATAAGGATAAGATATGCTATGCCTCATCTATGATAAAGGATTCAGAAGGTAAGGTAGTAGGAGATATTATCCCCGGCTTCTCAAGCAAGGAGGTTACTGTAAGAGTAATGGTAAATGTCAGCGATATGGACGATTCACAGTTTGATGACTGCGTATCCTCTCTCATCATTGCTACCGAGGGCGCTCAGAAAAAGATAACCAAATCAGCTTACATACCATGTATACCCGCATTTATGCCCGTATCCAATAACATCACTCTCAGCCTTACCGATTAAGCCCTGCACCTAAAGCTCCGCTTCCGCATAATATAAGTCATAATGACGACAGGGAGTGGGTCTTATGCAGAGACTTGTTATAAAAGGCGGAAATCAGCTCTCAGGTGAGCTGACTGTGCAGGGTGCTAAAAACAGCGCTCTGCCAATACTTGCAGGCTGTGTGCTTGCAGGCTCACAGGTGAAGCTTCGGGGTATTCCCGAGCTTTCAGATGTGTATGCCGCCTGCAGGATACTTGCAAGCTTAGGTGTAAAAACTACATTCGAGGGCGGTACAGTTACCGCCGACCCCACAGGCATAAGCAGTATTCACGTTCCCGAGGAGCTTATGAGACAGATGCGCTCATCAATTGTTTTCCTCGGAGCTGTTCTCGGAAAAACAGGCGCCTGCAGGCTTTCCTTCCCCGGGGGCTGTGAGCTCGGTCCGAGACCTATTGATATGCACCTGAGAGCACTCAGGCAGATGGGAGTAAAAATAACCGAAAAGTACGGCGAGCTTATCTGTGAGTGTCCTCACGGGATCAAGGGCGCTGTGATCAATCTGCCGTTCCCCTCGGTGGGTGCTACGGAGAACATAATGCTCTGCGCCGCCCTCGCTGACGGAGAAACTGTCATCAGCAATGCGGCAAGGGAACCCGAAATAGAAGATTTGGCTGAGTTTCTCAGGCACTGCGGTGCAAGGATAATCGGCGGATCATCGGGGACTATCCGCATTAAAGGCGTGAAGAAGCTTCACGGCTGCGAATACACGGTAATGCCCGACAGGATATGTGCGGCAACCTTTATGGCCGCAGCAGCAATCACAGGCGGAGAGGTTATCCTCAAAGGTGCGAGAGCACAGGACTTGGGCGCTGTTACCGATGTATTCAGACAGGCGGGCTGCCTTGTTTCAGACAGCTCAGACAGGATATACTTATGTGCTAAAAAGCCACTCAGAGCAGTACGGGATATAAAAACACTTCCCTACCCCGGTTTCCCGACAGATGCACAGGCACCTGTGATGGCAATGCTCTGTAAGGCAAAGGGCACAAGCGTTATTACCGAAACGATTTTCAGCAGCCGCTTCAGACACGTTGATGAGCTTGCCCGAATGGGCGCAGACATCAAGACCGAGGGCAGAACCGCTGTAGTAACAGGGGTGAGAGAGCTCTACGGAACAGGGGTAGTTGCCCCCGACCTGAGAGGCGGTGCGGCTCTTGTGTGTGCGGCGCTTGCTGCTCAGGGGGAAAGCACAGTCACAAATATAGGCCTCATAGACAGAGGCTATGAAAAGATAGAGAAAACACTTGCTCAGCTTGGAGCAGACATCAGACGAGAAAACTGTTAAGGAAAGGTAAAAATGAGCGATAACGAAGAGTTTAACGAGAACAACAACATAGAAAGCGTAAATGAAGCCGAGCTCAAGGCTTACGTTGAGGAGCTTAAAACTGCAAGAATGCGTAATCTGTACATCGGAAGTATCTTTATTGTGCTTGCGATAATACTGATTGCGTGTCTTGTGTTTTTCTTCAATATCGAAACAATACAGATCGAGGGCATTACCCTCTACGGCGATGAGCAGATACAGGTAGTGGGCGGCGTGCAAAACGGTCAGAACCTTATAAGGCTCGATACCGATGTGGTTGAGGAAAGACTTAAAAATAACCTCGTTTATATCGAGGACGTAAAGGTACAGCAGAAGCTCCCCTCTACCCTTGTGATAACCTGCACAGAGGCCGAAAAAGCCGTTGACATTGAGGAAAGCGGTTCGTACTACGTTATATCCTCCTCGGGCAAGGTGCTTGAGCAGAGCGCTCAGCCGACAGGGAAAATACCCGTAATCAAGGGCTTTGAGCTTAAAAGCAAAACCCCCGGAGAAGAGCTTGCCTCAAAGGATTCTCTGAAAACCGATATACTCAGTCAGCTTCTTGCCGGCATTCAGGATAACCACTATAAGAGAATTACCTACATTGATATGAGTGACCGTTCAGATATAAAAATCCTCTATGATGAGCGTATCGAGATAAGGCTCGGAAGCTCCGTTGATATAGAGTCGAAGCTCACTCAGATAAAGGCTGTCATCGACAGGCAGAGAGATGACTATGAGGGTACTATCATCTACAATAGTATAGAAAGCGGTATCTCCGCTATCCCTAAGGAGAAAGACTTTCCTGTGATCCCTGTTCAGGCTGATGCCGACAGCTCTTCATCTGCCGAGGACGAAACCTCGCAGGCACAGACAGATGCAGGCACTCAGGAGGAGTTCCCCGCCGACAACAATACCGACGGCTGGCAGACCGACGACGGTACAGCCCTGAATGACGGCTGGCAGGACGGTACCGCCGATAATACATGGCAGGACAACGGTGACTATAATTGGCAGACGGATTATACAGAGCAGGGCTGGTAAGTCGAAAAACTGTATAAGTTGTACAAATTTTCGGTCAGATATCGTCGTTTAATGAATAATTAATAAAAATTTTATGTGGTCAGGGTAATACCTCTTTACATTTTGACGAAAATGTGATAATATATTATTGTATCGCTTTGTGTCCCTTTGTGTGCATAAGCATATCAAAGCAGGAACAAAAAGGAAGTCTGTATATATATAGAAGACGTAAAAATACGTTATGGGAGGACGTTCATTATGAGTTATGAGTTCGTAGAAGAGCCTGTGATCGGAGCTAAGATCAAAGTAATCGGTGTCGGCGGCGGCGGCGGAAACGCACTTAATTGTATCGCTGCAGCAGGTATCGAAGGAAATGTTGAGTACATAGCTGTTAATACCGATATACAGGCACTCAAAAAGTCAAATGCTACAAGACAGATCCAGATCGGCGCAAAGCTGACTCACGGTCTCGGTGCAGGCGCAAAGCCTGAGATAGGCGAGGCTTCTGCTCAGGAGAGCAGAGATGAGATCGCTGAGGCTATCGCTGATGCTGATATGGTATTTATAACCGCAGGTATGGGCGGCGGCACAGGTACAGGAGCTGCTCCCGTTGTTGCTGAGATCGCTCAGTCACTTGATAAGCTCACTATCGCAGTTGTTACAAAGCCCTTCAAGTTTGAGGGTGCCAAGAAGATGGAGAGAGCCGAAAAGGGTATCGAGGCTCTGACCAATAACGTTGATGCTCTCATCGTTATTCCTAACCAGAACCTTATCACAAATGAGATGCGCCTTACAATGAAGCAGTCCTATGCTATTGCTGATGACGTGCTCAAGACTGACGTTATCGCTATTGCTGAGATAATCACAAGACATGATGACATCAACGTTGACTTTGCTGACGTTACCACTATCCTCAAGAACGCAGGAAGAGCTCATATCGCTCTTGGCCACGGCGAGGGCAAGGATAAGGTTGCTGATATTATTTCTCAGGTTGTAGCTTCAGACCTGCTTGAGACATCTATCACAGGCGCAAGAAGACTTATCGTAAATGTAACAATGAGCGAGGATCTTCTTATCAGCGACATGGATGAGCTTACCGCAGCTATCGCAGATGCTGCTGATGAGGGCGCTGAGATAATCTTCGGTAACGGTACGGATCCCGATTCCAAGGACAGCATGGACGTTACAGTTATTGCCGCTGACTTTATTGACAGAGGCGACCAGCCTGTTGCTGAGCAGCCCGCAAGACCTTTTACTTCAAGCTTCGCACCTAATGCAGGTGATGCTGCTGCAAGAAAGGCCGCTGATGCTAAGGCAGATGCAGAGGCTATGCAGAGAGCAGGGGTTAAGGCTGCAGGAAATACTGATTATTACGACGATATCTTCAATATTTTCAAGAATAAATAAGTTCGTAACCGGATTTTACGGGCGGATCGTAAGCGGTCCGCCTTTTCACACCTCTTGCGCGAAAACGTTTTCAGAAAATCCGTGATAGTTTTTGAAAATTTCAGAAAAAAAGAAATTTTTTCGTTAAATCCCTTGAAATTTTCTTAGTTTTTTGATATAATAGTTATGGTCAAAAACAGCAGACTTGGCATTTTGAATAAAATAATTAAACAAATTTGTACGGAATAATGAAATTTATTAAAAGTGTACATTTCTGTTGAAAAAAATAAACTTTTATAGTATAATTATATTAATATAAAAATTTTGGGAGGAATCGCTATGGCAAGTAATGGATATTTAAGAACGGTAAGAGTCGGCGGCTTCGATAAGCAGGACGTTCTGGCTTATGTTGACGACCTTACATCAAAGATTTATAATCTTGAGACTAAAGTAAAGGATCAGGAGGAAACTATTGAGCGTCTCGAAAAACAGAGTGAGAACGTTCAGCAGGGTGACTTCGAGGGAAAAAAGGAGCTTGAGGATAAGCTCGAGGCTGCTAATGCTAAGCTTGAAGATGCTAACAAGAAGAATGCTGAGCTTATGGCAAGCACAGATACAATGAAGGTTCGTATTGCTGACTATGAGCAGCAGGTTTCCGAGAAGGACGCTGAGATCGAGAAGCAGAATCAGGAGATCGAGGACCTGAAGGAAAAGCTTGAGCAGGCTGAGGCTAATGCAGGCTCGGCAAGCGCTACTCCGAACTTCGATATCGGAAGCGTGTTCATTGAGGCTCAGAATACTGCTAATAAGGTAGTTGCTGAGGCTAAGAAGGCTGCTAAGCAGATGGAAGACGAGACCAAGCAGATGCAGGATCAGATTATTGCTGATGCTAATGCTCAGGCTCAGAAGACTGTAAGCGATGCTCAGGCAAGAGCTGATGAGGACAGAGCTTCTGCTGACGCTTATGCTGCAAGCACTAAGGCTGAGGCTGACAAGTATGCTCAGGAGCAGACAGTTGAGGCTGACAACTATGCTGAGGAGACCAGAACTGCCGCTGACAGAGATGCTGCTGCTAAGCTCGCTGAGGCTAAGAAGAATGCTGATGATATGAACTTCCAGGCCAGGAAGGAAGCAGAGCAGATCGTTGAGAAGGCTAAGAATGATGCCGCTAATATCAGATCTGAGTCGGCTGATATCAGAAACAAGGTTAAGACACAGTTTACATCACTTAATGATACCGTACAGCAGCTTGTTACAACCCTGAATGACCTGTACGGAAACAGCATTGGTGCTGTTAATAATGCAAGAGATCTTATTGATGACGGTCTTTCTCTTGTAGAAGATGCTGAGCAGGAATAATACCGTGGCTGAAATTTTAAGAGTTAATGCGCAGGAGCTTGGGGCTGTCAGTCCCGAGCTCCGCTGTGGTGATAAGATATTGCTGAGCGGTACAGTTTATACCGCAAGAGATGCGGCTCATAAGAGATTTGCAGCTTTGCTTGATGAGGGTAAGGAGCTTCCGATACCTCTTAAAGGGGCTGTGATTTACTATGCCGGGCCGACACCTGCTCCCGAAGGCAGACCGATAGGTTCGTGCGGACCGACAACCTCGGGCAGAATGGACAGGTTTGCGCCAAGGCTTTTAGACCTTGGTCTGGCAGGAATGATAGGCAAGGGCGAGCGCTCTAAAGAAGTAAGAGATGCGGTAGTCAGGAACAAGGCTGTGTATCTGTGTGCTGTGGGCGGTGCGGGCGCACTGGCTTGCAAGTGCATAACCTCATGCGAGGTGGTAGCCTTTGACGATCTGGGATGTGAGTCAGTAAAGAAGCTTACGGTGGAGGACTTCCCTCTTGTGGTGGCTGATGACTGCTATGGCGGAGATATTTTTGAGAGCGGAAGAGCTCAGTATAAGATAGGATAAGTATGACCGACCGTAATTAGTTATGGTCGGTCAATATTTGATGTTTGTTAAAGTTTACAATTAGAAATTGCCGAAACTGTGCTTTGTTACAAATATTTGGGAGAAACGCGCTTAATCGTCAAATTTGCTTGACTTTTTGGGTGCGTGGTGATATGATAATTGTATGAGTTTGTGTGGATCGGCGTGTATTTTCGGAGAGTGCGAAGAAATGGAAGGCAATAAACTGGTATCATTTTCGGAGCTTCCCGACGAAGAGCTGGTCGGTGCAGCGGTAACGGATATAGAGGCTTTGAGTGAGCTTGTAAAGAGGTATCTGCCTGTGGTGCATTATTTGTCAGGGCAGTTTTCGGGAACTGCGAGAGATGATCTTGCGCAGGAAGGTACTATGGCGCTCATTAAGGCTGTAAGAAGCTATTCTCCCGATAAGGGGGCGAAGTTTGCGACCTATGCTTCAAGGTGTATAAGGAATAAGATGCTCTCGGAGTTGGGGAAGAATTCTCCGATAACTGATGACGAGGGCAATATTGATGACTTTTATGCCGCCGAGGAGACTGACCCTGAAAGGATCGTAGTCGAAAAGGAAGAGGCAAGGGAGCTTTATGAAAGGATAGCAAGGGAGCTCTCTCCGCTGGAGTGGAGTGCTTTTATGCTGTTTGCAGATCAGATGTCCTATGAGGATATTGCAAAAAGGCTGAATGTTTCCGTGAAGTCCGTTGACAATGCGATACAGAGGGCAAAAAGAAAGCTGAGGAGCATACTCTGGGAAACGGCTCGGTAGCTTAATTGAAGAGCATTGAAATCAAGGGTGTCGGTGCAAGTCCGACCCGAGCAAAATTTATCAAACGAGGTTGGAATTATGTACGAAGACAAGACATTGGTGTGCAAGGAATGCGGCAACGAGTTCGTATTTACAGCAGGAGAGCAGGAGTTCTATGCTGAAAAGGGCTTTGTAAACGAGCCGCAGAGATGCAAGGCTTGCAGAGATGCAAGAAAGGCAGCAAACAGAGCTGAGAGACAGACCTATACAGCAGTCTGTGCAGCTTGCGGCGGCGAAGCTGTTATCCCGTTCAAGCCCAGAGAGGATCGCCCTGTTTATTGCAGCGAGTGCTTTGCTAAGATGAAGGAACAGGACGCCTGATTATATTGTATCACTAAACAAAGAAAGACCCTGCAGGTTTATTGCCTGCAGGGTCTTTTTGCAGGGAAAACCCTGCAGTGCTCGCCGCACGGCTAATACGCGACGCACTTTTGCTTTGACTTCTCCTGCCTTGACCGCAGAGATAGAGAGTGCGGAATTAACAAAGCAGTAGGCTCCGATCTTTCGGAGCCTTAACTATTACATTTAACCTGTTCCCCGTTACCCGAAAATCATACCGCTACCGTGGTCTTGTATTTAAGGCTGATCTTGTCTGCCAGCAGCGCTATGAATTCGCTGTTTGTGGGCTTGCCCTTGCCCGTGTTTACCGTGTATCCGAAAAAGCTGTTAAGTACATCTACATCGCCCCTGTCCCATGCAATCTCTATTGCATGACGTATTGCTCTCTCGACCCGTGAAGGCGTGGTCGAGAATTTTTTTGCCACCGCAGGATACAATAGCTTTGTCACACTCTCCAGCATTTCCTTGTCCTCAACCGACAGCATTATAGCCTCCCGCAGATAATGATACCCCTTTATGTGCGCAGGCACACCTATCCGATGTATCATGTCTGTGACTACTATCTCCAGATTGAAGCTTGACCTAGGGCTCATAGGCAGTCCGTTTCCGCTGTCCGTTCCTATATCAAGCATTGACTTTATCCTGTCGCCCAGCACCTTAACGTCAAAGGGCTTGAGCATAAAGTACGATGCCCCCGAGTTCATAACCTGATTTTCTATGAACGAGTTCTCATACGCACTCGTGACTATGAACTTCGGCTGCTTGTAGTTTGAGCTTTTTATCTTTCTGATAAGCTCTATCGCATCAAGCCCGGGCATTACAGCGTCAATAATGACAACGTCAGGCTGTTCGTTTCTGATTGCATCGTAAATTACTGTGCCGTCTTTCTGCCTTGTTATTACGAAGAAGCCCAGCGCCCTCAGTGATGCTGCGCACGAAACTCCGTACTGTGCTGTGTCGTCTCCTATCAGTATCTTGATCTTGCTTGTCATATTGATTCCTCCGTTTTATATGTCATTTCAGAGGAGCCTCTCTGCCCCTCTCACGAGTTTTATCATAACACATTAAACATTCAAAATCAATAGTTTTTTGGATAAATCGTCATATTTTTTGCGACATATTTGTATTATATAACCAACAGATTTACATATATTATTCATATTCCCGAAATTTTTGAATGTTCCGACATTTTTCGATTTTTCATCGCAAAACCTGCACTTTCTGCCCGAAGCTAGTCAAATTCACGCAAATGTGAGTACATTTTGTCGGCAAAGATCGCATAGCCACCGGTAGAGTCATCAACAAACACATGAGTTACCGCCCCGACTATACGGCCGTTCTGGATAAGAGGAGAACCACTCATTCCCTGAACAATACCGCCTGCACAGTCGATAAGGCGCTCATCGGTAACATGAATTACCATATCATGCTCAGCACCGTCTGAGAGGTTTACTTCCTCTATCTCCACTGTGTACGCCTTAGCTCCTGTCCCGTCAACGCTTGTAAGCATAAGTGCCTCGCCCTCTTCAATCTCGTACGGAAAAGCTATCGGAAGCTCAGCCTTATCCTTTACAGGGTCGCTCTCCAGCGTGCCGTAAACACCCTCGGAGCTGTTCTCCCTGATCTCTCCTATTGAGGCAGAATTCCTGAACTCCCCTATCAGCTGCCCCGGAGAGCCCGACTCCGACTTTATGATACCGGTAAGCTTTATCTCGCCCACAGTGCCCTCTGCAAGGCCTATTTCCTGCCTTGTGTCACTGTCGCAGACTGCGTGCCCCAGCCCCGCAAAAGCCCCTGTAGAGCGCTCATAAAAGGTCAGAGTGCCTATCCCTGCAGATGAGTCACGCACCCATAAGCCTGCTTTATAGCTCCCCTCCGAAAGCTCAGGCTCAAGCTCCAGTGTCATAGCTTTGCCGCCTCTGTCTATCTTCACATCACAGGGCTGACCCAGACTCTCGGAAAAAGCCTTCGCCAGATCGGAGTTGCCCGAAATTATCTCTCCGTCGACCTCATTGATAACATCACCTACCCTGATGCCTGCTTCCTTTGCAGGAGAACGCCCTCCGACCTCCTGTATATCAACAACTATGACCCCGTCTGAAAGCACCCTTAGGCCTATCGGCTCTCCGCCCGGCACAGCATAAGGGCGCTGAGCACTGTGTGTTTTAACGTCTTTTATCGGCAATGCGCCCAAAAGCATAAGTGTAGAGTCTGAGCTTTCAGCATTACCAAAAGCCTCAACCGCCGTCTGCCGAGAACGCTCAGCCGTTATCGGAATAGTACTGTGAATTGTAAGGTGCTCACCCCGACATACATTATAGGTGTCAGGCAAAGCCCTTCCGTAATAGCCGACTGCGCTCAGAAGCGTGAGCATAAGCGCCCCCGAGGTGATAGCTGTGGTTTTTATAAGTCTTTTCATTTTTATTATCCTTTCATAATTTGATCGCTGTTTTTATTTTTGACCGCCGAACATTTTTAATTCAGCTTCGCTCACAAGTATTATTTGTCTTGGAAAAGAGAAGTTACGAAATTTGGTGTTGATATTTCAGACGATCTGTGTTATAATATTTTATATTGTTATTAATTTCAAAAATATCATAAGGAGATATTAGCTATGGCTGAAAAATACAGCGTAACACTCACTGATTTTATTCTGAATGACGGCAAAAATATGCCCGAGGAATTTGAAGTATATGTTGTCATAATGGATGACGGAAGCCTCTCCGCAGGCTGTTGGGATGAGGGTTCATACTACACGGAGCAGGGCCTCCCCGGGTGCTTTGCACAGTCAAGAGGCGGCTCTATCAAGCTTTCTGAGGTCAAGGCATGGATCCCTATTGAGAAGTTTCATATTTAAGGCTTCCTGTTAATCATAAACCATAAAAGAGGTATAATATGTCAAAAAAGGACAGGCTTAAAGCTCAGAAGGCTAAACAGGACAGACTGAAAAAGCAGGCTGAGCTTGAAGAGAAAAGAGAAAAGGAAGAATTTGAAGAAGGCAAAAAAGAAAGCCGTTCTGTAAAAAGAATGAAAAAGAAGGGCGGTATCAAGGACGAGGGCGTTTACTACCTTATACTGAAGATACTTATGCTCGTCGGATACGGCTACTCGGTCTTTTTCTACGGCTTCATCACTATAATTGGTATTACAGGCAAGTACATAGAGCCTACACCCCCGAAGTGGGTGCTCTGGGCTTTTGTAACAGGTGTTGCCGCTATGACAGCAGGGCTGTTCCTGACCTTCTTTAAGAAGTACTTTATTGCCTTTGCTCTTTGTGTGGGCGGAATGGCTGCGTATCTCAAGGGCGGAAGCTATCTTATAAACAAGATAAAGGACTACCTTGCCACCCACACCGTAGAGCCCGCCCTCATGGATATGGATAAGGACTATATGCTAAGGTTTTACCCTGTTATCGTGATAGGTGTTATCTCGTTTGCACTGCTTTTAATCACGGTAATAAGGCTTCTGCTTATCAGGAAAAGAAAGCAGCAGATCAAGGACAGTGCCCCGGTCAAGAGCATTGTCGAGGACTGAGTTCGTTCATAAATTTCTGCCCGTTAACTAATTGTGCAAAGGTGCTGAATTTGGATTTTCAAATTTGGCACTTTTTTTTACTCGGACCTATTGACTTATTTAGCAGGTATGGTATAATAGTAAATGTTCGATATGATGATGTTAATAAATATAGCGGCCACAATATGTAGTGGTTCAGTCAGAATTTTTGCAATTACTGTAAGGGAGAGAAAAGCATGAAGATCATCAAGAGAAGCGGTGTGGAAAACGTTTTTGACAGAGTAAAGATCGAGAATGCTGTCAAGAAAGCGAACATCACCGTTGACGAGCCTGACAGGCTCTCTGAGAAGGAAGTAAAGGATATAGCCAAGGATATCGAGGACCGCTGTGGTCAGATGGACAGGGCTATGGATGTCGAGACTATTCAGGACTGGGTAGAGGCCGACATCATGAAGCACGGAAAGTACACCGTTGCAAAGCACTACATCACCTACAGATATGAGCGTTCTATTGTGCGTCAGGCTAATACTACCGACAAGCAGATACTCTCGCTTCTGAACTTCGAGAACGAAGAGGTCAAGCAGGAGAACTCCAACAAGAACCCTACTGTAAACTCCGTTCAGAGAGACTATATGGCAGGCGAGGTCAGCAAGGATATTACTAAGAGATTTCTACTCCCCGATGATATAGTTGAGGCTCACGAGAAGGGTCTTATTCACTTCCATGATGCTGATTATTTTGCTCAGCATATGCATAACTGCTGTCTGGTAAACCTTGAGGATATGCTCCAGAACGGCACAGTTATCAGCGAGGTAATGATAGAGAAGCCTCACAGCTTTTCCACTGCCTGCAATATCGCAACACAGGCTATAGCTCAGATAGCTTCCTCTCAGTACGGCGGCCAGAGCATTACGCTTTCGCACTTAGCACCCTTTGTTCAGGTGTCGAGAGACAAGTACCGCAGAGAGGTAAAGAAGGAATTTGAAGAGCTGGGTCTGCCTGCTGATGAGGAGACCATCAACAAAGCTGCCGAGATGAGAGTCAAGGCCGAGATAGTTCAGGGTGTGCAGATGATACAGTATCAGGTCATCACACTTATGACTACTAACGGACAGGCTCCGTTTGTAACGATCTTTATGTACCTTGATGAAGTGCCCGAGGGTCAGACCAGAGATGACCTTGCAGCTATTATCGAGGAAATGCTCAGACAGCGTATTCAGGGCGTTAAGAACGAAAAGGGAGTGTTTATTACTCCTGCCTTCCCGAAGCTTATCTATGCTCTTGACGAGGACAACGTAAGGGAAGGCACTAAGTACTGGTACCTTACAAAGCTTGCCGCAAAATGCACAGCAAAGAGAATGGTGCCCGACTACATCAGCGCAAAGGTTATGAGAGAGCTCAAGGGCGGAGATGTTTATACCTGCATGGGCTGCCGTTCGTTCCTCACCCCCGACAGATTTACCGATAAGGGCATAGGCAATATAGCAAAGGCCAAAAACTATAAGCCCGGTCAGCACAAGTACTACGGACGCTTCAATCAGGGCGTTGTAACGCTGAACCTTGTTGATATTGCCTGTTCCTCGGGCAAGGATATGCAGAAGTTCTGGAAAATCTTCGATGAAAGGCTGGAGCTTTGCAGAAGAGCCCTCATGCTCAGACATGAGAGACTCAAGGGTACAGCCTCCGATGTTGCGCCTATACTCTGGCAGAACGGTGCTCTCGCAAGACTTGAAAAGGGAGAGACTATCGACAAGCTTCTTTATGACGGATATTCAACTATATCTCTCGGCTACGCAGGTTTGTGCGAGTGCGTAAGATATATGACAGGTGCATCTCATACAGACCCTAACTCCACTCCGTTCGCTCTGGAGGTTATGAAGTACCTCAACGATGCCTGCGCTAAGTGGAAGGCTGAGACAAACATAGATTTCAGCATTTACGGCACTCCGCTGGAGTCCACTACATATAAGTTCGCAAGGTGCTTACAGACACGCTTCGGTATAATCGAGGGTGTTACCGATAAGAACTATATCACAAACAGCTATCATGTTCACGTTACTGAGAAGATAGATGCATTCGATAAGCTGAGCTTTGAGTCTCAGTTCCAGGCACTCTCTCCGGGAGGAGCTATCAGCTATGTTGAAGTACCCAATATGCAGCAGAACATTGAGGGCGTGCTTGCGGTAATGCAGTTTATATATGACAACATCATGTATGCCGAGCTCAACACAAAGAGCGATTACTGTCAGGTATGCGGCTTTGACGGTGAGATACAGATCGTCAAGGAAGACGGCAAACTCATCTGGGAGTGCCCGAACTGCGGCAACAGAGACCAGAGCAAGCTCAATGTAGCAAGACGTACCTGCGGATATATCGGAACACAGTTCTGGAACCAGGGCAGAACTCAGGAAATAATGGACAGAGTTTTGCACCTGTAAGCAGCTCTGCACTTTACTGAAAAAAGCCCCCTCTCAATGGGAGGGGGTCTTATTATAGGAGGCCTTATGAACTACTGTGCAATAAAAAAGACCGACATCGCTGACGGCCCCGGTGTAAGGGTAACTCTGTTCGTATCGGGGTGCAGACACCACTGTAAAGGCTGTTTTCAGCCCGAGACATGGAGCTTTGATTATGGACAGCCCTTCACCGAGGACACCTGTAAGGAGCTTATAGCCGCCCTCTCAAAGTCATATATCAAGGGTCTGACGCTTCTGGGCGGTGAGCCTATGGAGCCCGACAATCAGAGAGCTCTGCTGCCCTTCCTGCGTGAGATAAGAGAAAAGCTCCCTCAGAAGAACGTCTGGTGCTACACAGGCTGTACACTTGAAAAGGACCTCTTAAAGGACGCAGGAAACGGCTACCGCACAGAGGTAACAGACGAGTTTCTGTCGCTCATAGATGTGCTTGTTGACGGAGAGTTCATGCTTGAAAAGAGAAACCTGATGCTTAAATTCAGGGGCTCTGAGAATCAGAGGCTTATTGATCTGCCCGTTTCTCTCGAAGAAGGCAGAGTGATAACTCTCCCTGATGAATAAAAAAAGACCCCTCGGGGTCTTTTTTTTGACTTGCAAAGACAAGTAAAGTATGCTATAATAGTATGGTAAACCAAAATGTCAGGAGGTCTGCGTATGAATGAGCCAATGTGGAAGAGCATAATTGCCGACTCTGTCAAGGCTGAAAAAAGCAGACAGGAAACAGGAGATAACACTCAGGAAAAGAAATATTACAGCTCAATGACCGAAGACGAGGAGCTCGAAGCTGAGGTCACGAGAAGAAGGCTCGAAGCTGAAAGAAAACGTGCCGCAAGAAAAAGAGCCGAACAGATCCGTATAAGACAAAACCGTATTATAGCTTTCTGTGCCTTAGTAACGGTCATAATGATTATCATATCTATAGTAGTTTACAAAAGCAGGAGTAATGCCGCAGCTTCGGAAAGCTCCTCGACAGTCAGTACTGAGATCAAGTCCGTGACTAAGAAGACCGAGAGCAAGGCTGAAAGCTCATCAAAGGCTGTGGAAAAAGAGCAGGAATCCAAGCATAAGATAGAACAGAACAACGGAATGACCTTTGTTGATGATATTCTTATTGTGAATAAAACCTATTCCCTGCCCGAGGACTATGACCCCGGGGTAAGTCAGGTGGCGCTGAATGCCTTCAATGAAATGGCTGAGGCAGCCTCCGCTGACGGAATAAGCCTATGGATAAATTCGGGATACCGTTCCTATCAGGAGCAGGAAGAGCTTTATAACGGCTATGCTTCGGAGAGAGGCACCGAAGCGGCTGATGAAGTCTCCTCAAGACCCGGGCACTCAGAGCATCAGACAGGGCTTGCCTTTGATGTAAACGACACAAGCTTCGGCTTTGAGGGCTCTGCCGAGGCCGACTGGCTGACTGAGCATTGCCCCGAATACGGCTTTATAATCCGCTTTCCCGAGGGGAAGGACAAGTACACAGGCTACACCTACGAGCCCTGGCATATACGCTATCTCGGAACAAAGCTTGCTAAGGAAATTACCGACAGCGGGCTTTCGCTGGAGGAGTACCTGGATATAACGTCGGAATACAATGATGAATAAAGCTTTTTTAAAACCCATTTCTTTTCAGATTTGGGTTTTCAGCATATCAAATGACAATAGCACTAATTATATGCAATAAAACGATCGGAGGGCAGCAAATGTCTAAGCAAGAAAAAACAGCCGAAAAAAGCGGAAGGCATCTGCTTGCAGCAGCATTAATTGCACTGTTTTTTACCGCAGCAGCAGTTGTTTACCAGCCGATAGAATTGTTTTTTTCAATTCAGAATGACTATACTGTAGGTCTGATCCCTGTTATTATCAGACTTCTGCCCATTGCTGCTTTAACATTCACAATAGTGTTTCTTTCCTGCGCTCTGACCAAAGGCAAGGCAAAGGAGATCTGCTGCTGTATCTGGACAGGCTTAGGGCTTGCATTATATATTGAATCAAACTTTTTTTCATTAAGATTGCATAGGCTTGACGGAACACCGTATAACGAACAGCCGCTTTGGATAATCATCGAGATTATTGTATGGGCATTACTGATAGCACTGCCGTTTATATTCCGCAGGCTTTTCTACAGACTTATATACCGCGCGTTTATAATAGTCTCCTCAGCCATTCTGTTTATGCTGACCGTTTCTACTGTAACTCAGATAATCGCCGCCCCTTATATCAGAACCGGCAGCGATATGCAGGTCGCAGTAACCAATAAAGATATATGGAAATACTCAAGCAGTAAAAATTTTATTATTATTCTTACCGATGAATACGACCTTCACTGCTTTGAAAATGCTATGGAGCAGGACCCTGAAACGATAAACAAGTTCAGCGGCTTTACTTTCTATTCAAATACAATAGGAATGCATTCGGGCACTTTAGAGGCTGTTCCGTATATGTTTACAGCTGAGGATGATGAAATCAAGAGCCGACATTACTACAATGAGGATTTTTTCAAAGCTCTTTCAGATAACGGCTTCAAAACTGATCTGTATTCTTCTGTCAGCCTTTTCGCAGATAAAATTTATGACACATACTCACAAAACACCGACGCTGTACATCTCAAACCAAAAGATGAAACTGCCTTCTTTGGCCTGCTTATGAAATTCTCGGCATACAAGCTGATGCCGTCAGTGCTGAAAAAGCCCTTCTGGATGGATACAAAAGATTTTGAGAACTTTATAACCTATGATCCGGATAAGGATGGTCTGGTCAAGTGGGACAGTGATAATACTGTTTTCTACAAATCGCTGCCCGATTCAATAGAGCTCACCGATGAACCTTGCTTCAAGTTCATTTACCTTGACGGACTTCACTATCCTCGTATACTGACATCTGACCTCACAAGTAATGAAGAGGGCAACAACAACGCATTTGACACTGCAATCGGTATAAATAAAATGCTGGCTGAGTATCTGGAGCTGCTCAAAAAGGGCGGCGTGTACGATAACTCCGACATCATTATACTTGCGGATCACGGACTTAGGCAAAAGGGCGAGCCAACTCTGCCTAAGGCAGAATTGGGACTGACTCCGCTTTTATTGATTAAGAGAGCAGGAGAAAGCGGTGAATTAAATGTATCAAAAGCACCGATCTCACATAAGGATTTATATCCCACATTCATGTATCTGGCAGGAAGCAAAACCGATGATGAAACCGTTTTTGACATTCCCGAAGACCAAAGACGTGAGCGTTATCACACAGAGGCAGGCAGTATCTCTGAAAATGTTGACGAATTAGATTCATACTGAGCGCATAAAAACAGGCTGACCGATTGGTCAGCCTGCTGTTTTTTAGCTGTTCTTTCTCTTCTTATTCTTTCTCACCGTGATATTATGGTGCTCGGCAGGCTTTAATACCTGCTCACGCTTAGGTGCATTGTTCTGCCTTACCTGTACGGTGAAGAGCATTCTTACTGTATCCTCACGGATCGATGCTACCATGTCATCGAACATATCCATACCCTCAACACGGTACTCAACTACAGGATTTCTCTGACCGTAGGAACGCAGTCCGATACCACGCTTGAGCTCCTCCATATCGTCGATGTGATCCATCCACTTTGTATCTACGACTTTAAGAAGCACAACTCTCTCGATCTCTCTGAGGATAGGTGTAGAAAGGTCCTCTTCTCTCTTCTCATAGATCTTCAGAGCTCTCTCTGTAAGCTGGTCAATGATCTTCTCACGGGTCAGATCATCAAGCTCCTGCGGTGTGTATTCAAAGTCGCTCTCGACTGTGATAAGTCCCATAAGTCTGTCTTTAAGTCCCTGTAAGTTCCAGTCATCGGTGATGTCACCCACAAGATACATATTAACAGAGTCTGCCACGAAATCCTTTATCATGGTGATAATATCCTCATGGAGAACTGCACCGTCAGGATCGGAGCCGCCCTCAACACCGCTGTCGAGCACGCGCTGTCTCTGACCGTAGATGATCTCACGCTGAGTGTTCATAACGTCATCGTAATTAAGGACGTTCTTTCTGATGTTGAAGTTTCTGCCCTCGATCTTCTTCTGCGAGGATTCAATAACTCCCGACAGCATCTTCGACTGGATAGGTGTATTCTCATCAACGTTGAGCCTGTCCATCATAGCTGTGATACGCTCACCGCCGAAAATTCTCATAAGGTCGTCTTCAAGGCTGAGGAAGAAGGTGCTCTCACCCGGGTCTCCCTGACGGCCTGAACGTCCTCTGAGCTGGTTGTCTATACGTCTGGATTCGTGTCTTTCAGTACCGATAATGTAAAGTCCTCCTGCTTCCTTTACCTTTTCGGCAAGCTCCTTTATCTCCTCGGAATATTTCTCATAAGCCTTTCTGTAAAGCTTTCTTGCCTCAAGCACATCGGGGTCATCAGTATTCGAGAAGCCCGAAGCCTCAACAGCACATTCCTCGCTGTAGCCCTGCTTCTGAACGTCCTGGAGCGCTCTGTACTCAGCGTTACCGCCGAGGAGTATATCGGTACCACGGCCTGCCATGTTAGTAGCAATAGTAACCGAGCCGAACTTACCTGCCTGAGCTACGATAAATGCTTCCTTATCGTGGTGCTTTGCATTGAGGACCTCATGCTTTATGCCCTTTGCTTTCAGCAGTCTTGACAGATACTCCGACTTCTCGATTGAAACAGTACCAACCAGAACAGGCTGACCCTTCTTATGGCACTCGATTATCTGCTCAATAACTGCATTAAACTTGCCCTTCTCGGTCTTGTATACAACATCGGGGTGATCTATTCTTATTACGGGCTTGTTGGTAGGCACCTCGATAACATCGAGCTTGTAGATCTCTCTGAACTCGTCTTCCTCGGTAAGAGCAGTACCTGTCATACCCGAAAGCTTTCCGTACAGACGGAAATAGTTCTGATATGTAATGGTAGCGATAGTCTTTGACTCTCTTTTTACCTCAACGTTCTCCTTAGCCTCGATAGCCTGATGCAGACCGTCATTAAAACGTCTGCCCTGCATGATACGGCCTGTGAACTCATCAACGATAAGCACCTCACCGTCCTTAACGATGTAGTCAACACCGTTTTTCATAACGCCGTTAGCCTTGATAGCCTGATTTACATGGTGAGAAATAGTCATATTCTCCTGATCCATAAGGTTCACGATATGGAACCACTTCTCAGCCTTCTTTACGCCGCTTTTGGTAAGGGTTGCGGTCTTAGCCTTCTCATCAATGATATAATCACCGTCGAGCAGGTCATTATCTGCCTTGTCGTCCATCTCAACGACTGTAATAGGCTTCAGCGTTTTTGCAAACCTGTCAGCCTCGGAATAGAGTGTAGTTGACTTGTCGCCCTGACCCGAAATAATAAGCGGAGTTCTTGCCTCATCTATAAGGATAGAGTCAACCTCATCGACGATAGCGAAGGCGTGCTCTCTCTGCACCTTGTCCTTTTTGTAGATGACCATATTATCACGCAGATAGTCAAAGCCGAACTCGGTATTAGTGCCGTAAGTAATATCGGCATTGTAAGCCTGCTTCTTGGTCTCCTTGTCCATACCTGTGAGGACAACGCCTATAGATGTATTAAGGAAGTGGAACACCTTGCCCATTTCCTCGGACTGGAACTTCGCGAGGAAGTCATTTACCGTTACAACGTGAACGCCCTTGCCTGTCAGCGAATTAGCATAAGCGGCAAGACACGCAACGAGAGTTTTACCCTCACCTGTTTTCATCTCTGCGATACGGCCCTGATGAAGAACTATCGCACCGATAATCTGTACGGGGAAGGGCTTTTTGCCGAGCACTCTCCATGCGGCCTCACGGCATACAGCGAGCGCATCGGGCAGCACGTCATCGAGAGTAGACAGCTCATCGAGCTTACCTCTGAGCACTTCGGTCTGTTTACCGAGCTCCTCGTCTGACATAGCCTCATATTTACTTTCAAGCTCAAGCACCTTATTCTTGATCGGCTCGATCTTAGCGAGCTCCTTCTTTGAATAGTTGCCGAACACCTTATCAAATAGACCCATTATCAATCACCTTTACTGTTTTTTCGTAGTCTTTTACTTTCCTGTGCTCTCACGCAATGTATCTCAAATATACAAAAACACTATTATATTATACTATAATAAAGCCTAAATGTCAAGTACTTCAATATAAGCGGTGTTGCCTTAATTGTTGTCCGAGCCATGCTTGTATGCATAAGCTTTAAGCACAGCAAGCTGAGTTTTTGCATCGGGGAGCCGGTTATTCATTACCATTTCATAGGCTTCCCTGAGAGGCATTTTTATAACGTCAAGGAACTCTCCGTCATCAAGGTCCTGCTCACCAAAATAAAGACCCTCTGCAAGATACATATGGATTATCTCGGTATCATATGCCACTGTCGGGTACAGACAGCCGAGGTATATCATATTTTCTGCCTCTGCACCGATCTCTTCTTTGAGCTCTCTTATTCCGCACTTGAGGGGGTCTTCTCCGTACTCAAGCTTTCCTGCGGGCAGCTCGGTCAGAGCTGTCGAAAAAGGATAGCGAAACTGCTTTACCATAAAGATATTTTCCTCTTCATCAAGGGCGGCTATGCACACACCGCCCGGGTGATGAATGACCTCTCTGGTCGCCTTGTAGCCGTTTTCAAGCTCTACCTCGTCACGGGTGAGGTGTATAACCACTCCTTTGAAGAGCTCCTCGCTTGATATTTTTTTCTCATTCTGATACATCAGTGCTGTCCTCCTTTAGGGTGTCAACAGAGTTTTCCTCTTCCGTCTTTTCAGCCTTCGGCTTGTCTGAGACAGGAGCTTTTTTCTTCTTTGGCTTTCCTGCAGGCTGAAGCGTCTTTCTCTTGTTATAGTCATAAGCCATATAGCCTATAAAGCTTACAACACCTGCGCCCGACATCAGCAGACCGAGGTTTGCTCCTCTTGTCTTGTATGTGAATTCGATCTTAACGTCACCCTCGGGGCAGAGCACAGCCATAAAGCCGTAGCTTACCTTCTCGATCTTTGTTTCTCTGCCGTTTACCTTGGCAGTCCAGCCCTCGTCATAAGGTACCGAGAAGAACATAAGGTTCTGCTTGTCAAGAGTTGCTGTAGCTGTAAAGCCGTGAGTATCATATTCAAAGGTGTCGCAGGCGCTTTCTCTTCTGTCAAGAGCATTTTTATAGTATTCGTTCTCGCTGAAATCGGCAGTCTCAAACTTCTTGTACTGCAGCAGACTTGCATAGCTTACAGCCTGATTTTCATCAAGCACCAGAGCCTTCATAAATATGTTAGGTCTCTGATCCTCGGAAGCATTCTGAACGTCCTTGTCAAAGGTGAAATAGTCATAGGTGAAGCCCATTGGCACATAGTACTTGTTTTCATACACATTAAAGCCGTTCTGAGTATCAACATACTTGAAGCCCTTCAGCTGAGAGAGTGTCTTCGGCGTGGATATTTTCTCCTCGCCCGACCTCTGCTTTTCGGGGAGCTCCTTGAAATAGTACTTAACCGAGAACAGGCTTCTCAGAGCATAAAGCTTGGGCTCCATTCTCGACGCAACGTCACGGGTCTGTCCGATAGAGGAGTAGAAGTCCATAATAGAGGTGCTGACTACACTGTGGAAGCATCTCATAGAGGACAGCCCCCAGAACATACACCAGTTATCGACATTTTCCGACGTATCTATTCTGTAGAAATTATTCTTGTCAACATAGTACTCGGAGTTTTTCTCCAGCTTTTCCATGTTGATGTTGTCAGCGCCGTTTATAGCCCTCTTGATATAGTCGGCATTGTCATTTCCCTGAGTAACACCGTATATAACCGAGGAAGCCATACAGATCACGCAGGCACCTGTCGTCATTGCGACAGCTACCTTCATATAGTTTATTTTCTGCTTTCCGATGTAGTAAATAAGCACTCCGAGGGCAACGGTCATAATAATTGTAACAGCCGCCTGAACATAGTAAAGCTCGATATACTCGGGCACCTTTCCGTATACGGTCTTTCCGTCTTCTACCTTCGGGAGCATTCCTATGCCTAAGAATATTGCCGCTGCAACAGCACAGGGAATAAAGCCCTTTTTGAGGTCGTCCTTGTTATCTGTGAGGACTACTGCCGTCATCATACACATAATGAGTATCGGCATATAGTACCATCTCGCATAGTAAGAAGCGTTAAACAGTATAAACGAGGAGTTGAGTATAGGTACGCAGGCCATAATTCCGAAAACAATGACAGCCTTTGTGGCCCAGTGCTTGAACCTCTTTGTCCTCATAAAGGCGATAACGCCTGCCATGGAGAACATCGGCAGGTATCCTGCGAGAGATGCCCAGCGAGCCCTGTCGGAATTAAGGATATTGATACGGGCAGGCATATCGGACATCATAAAGAACGCCTGAATAATACGCGGTATTCTTACATTCTCCGCATAGATAACAAGGTCAAGCCCGTAAAGCCTCTCGTTTACACGGTAGTTGTTGAACAGGTCTATTATCGCAGGCAGGAGTATAAAGCCCGAAATGAGCACTCCTATTACAGCCTCACCGATAAGCATTGCGAATTTCTTCATATCAATGTCGAACTGCTCATCCGTACATCTGATAAAGAAGTAAACAACTACGAATACAACCTCGCACACGAAGAAGAAATAGCTGATAGTTGCGCACAGTGCCACAGTCAGAGCGAAAAGCCCCTTCTTATTCTCCTTGACAAGCTTCTCAAAGGCGAGCAGCATCAGCGGGAAGAACGCTGTAGCATCGTGGAAGTGATTGAAGAACACATTGTATGCCTGAAAGCCCGAGAACGCATAAAGCAGTCCGCCGATAGCGCAGGCTTCCACGTTGTCGGAAAAGTACCTGATGTAAGCATAAGCTGTGCAGGCAGCTACAGCCGTTTTAAGACAGAGCAGCCACGGCAGCAGATAGGGCACTACCGATGACGGGAAAATAGTCGTCAGCCAGAAAAACGGCGAGCCCAGCAAATAGAACGAATATGAGTTCACAAAGCCCGAGCCGAGGTCGGTTCCCCAGTCCCATGCCATATTGCCCGCACGGACAGCGTCGTGTGCGTGCTGATAGAACATCACCTGCTGAGAGTTGAAGTCTCCGTAATAAAGGAAAATACCCTTATTTACGATAAGTGACGGAATAAACGAAACACTCATTCCGAGGAACGCGGCAATAAACAGGAATTTATACATTTCCCTCTTCCGCTGTCCGGGGAGTGTCCCCTGACGTTTCAAAAAGCTCATTTTACACCGATCCTTAAATATCTATTTTGTGTACAACACAACTATATATTATATCACAGATTTCTGCACTTGTAAAGGGGTAAAAGCTCTTATTTAGATGACAGCGTGTGCAGGACAGAAACTTTCTTTTTGAGGATATATTGACGTTTGGAATATATTGTGATATAATTATCCGTAGTTAGTCTTGACTAATCAGAAGCGCGGTCAGGTCATCATACTGACGAGCCGCATATTATATGCACGTTGATCTGAATAGAAATACGGCTATGATCTGAAAAGCCAGCTGCTGAAGCTTATTGTTATATTTCCTGCGGCTTCGGCGCTTGCAGCGTGGATATGCAGCAGGTTTTAAAGAGCTTCTGTAAAGCCCGGAATTGACAAAAGCCTTTGCGCTGTGGTATAATGTTTGGAGTTTACAGAAAGCAGGTGAACTTGCTGTGCCAAAGGAGAAAGCTCTGCATAACAAAACAATAAATACTACTCTGTCCGAGGGCCTGAAATATCTTGCAAGGTGCATAAAGGTGAAAAGCTCCGTTGAAAGCATTGAGTCTGTGCTGGACAAGACTGTCAGGGGAGATACCTTTGAGGTGATGCCGCTGCTTCCGGGGGAGCTTGCAGACCTCGTAATTGCTGACCCGCCCTACAATCTGACCAAAAGCTATGCAGGAAGCTGCTTCACAAAGAAAAAGACTGAGGAATATGAGGAATACACCCGAAAATGGCTCACTGAAGTGAGCAGGCTGATGAAGCCCGATGCATCGATCTATGTGTGCTGTGACTGGGAGAGCAGTCTGATAATAGGCAGGGTGCTGGGAGAATTCTTTAACGTAAAATCCCGTATCACATGGGAGAGAGACAAGGGCAGAGGTGCTAAAACGAACTGGAAAAACTGCCTTGAGGATATCTGGTTTGCAACAAAGGGAAAATCCTACACCTTTAACCTTGATGCTGTGATGATGCGCAAAAAAGTCTTAGCTCCCTACCGCCAGAACGGAGAGCCAAAGGGCTGGACAGAATATGAAGACGGCAACTACAGGGATACCTGCCCGTCGAATTTCTGGGACGATATAACGATACCCTTCTGGTCAATGCCCGAAAACACTGAGCACCCGACCCAGAAGCCCGAAAAGCTTATTGCAAAGCTTATTCTTGCAAGTTCAGATGAGGGCGATGTTGTGTTTGACCCGTTTCTGGGCTCGGGAACTACAAGCGTAACCGCAAAGAAGCTCGGCAGGCATTATATAGGAATAGAAAACGTAGACCAGTACTGCCTCTGGACTGAGGAGCGCCTTGAAATGGCAGAGAGCGATAAAACCATTCAGGGCTTTACTGACGGAGTGTTCTGGGAGAGAAACACCCTGATTGAGCAGAGAAAGAAAAACAAATGAGAGACATCGTAAGCGCGGCTGCGCTTGAGAGGGAGTTTTTTATAAAAACCGAAACAAGCCCTTTACATCGGAGGGAATTTGTGATATAATTGTTTCAATGATATTTTTCTTTTCCTATTGCCATTTTATGCTTCTGCTTCGTATATACTTATACAGAGGTATAACCGAAGTAATAAAAAATTGGAGGTAAATAACTATGAGTGAAATTTTAGATCTTGACACACTGGCAGCAGTCAGCGGAGGAGCTTTTGACAAGAACGGTAACCTTATTGCATATTGCAAAAGATGCGGCAAGAAGGTAAAACTTGTGAGAATGGAAAGAAGAGGCGGCGTCACAGGTATTTTCGTCTGCGAAAACGCAAAATGTGAGGAACGCGGCAAGGAGAAGGACAGCTCACAGGTTAGACTCTGAGTTCTGACAGGCAAATTCGGCAAAGGAGATGTATCATAATGGAGAATAAGCTTAATGAATTGTTTGCCCGTCAGAGATTCTTTGGCAACAAAAAGCTTGCAGATATTATAGACGATGTTCAGAAACGCTATTACGAAAAGGAACTCTCCGAAGATGATCTGGAGATGGTATCCGCTGCGGGTGAGCCTGATATCAGCAAGCTCAGGGGGCTTACGCAAGATAAGAAGGACTGACTATGATAACCCTTACCTCTAAACAACCCGATAAATCAGAGCTTTATGCTGAGTATCACCATAAAGTCATGGCTTATATCAGAAGCAGGATAACCTCGAAGGAGGATGCTGAGGATATTTGTCACGATGTGTTTATAAAGGTGTATGCAAAGTATGACAGCTTTGACAGCTCGAAAAGCAGTATTTCAACGTGGATATTTACTATTACGAGAAACACATTGACTGATTTTTTCAGAACCTCGAAGCAGACCTCTGAGCTGACCGAGGAAGCTGCCGTATCGGATCAGGAGAGTGAGGAGCTGCTTTATGACCTTGCGGAGGCACTCGAAGAGCTGCCGCAGGAGCAGAGGGATATTATAGTTCTGAGGTATTATAAAGGTCTTACTCTTACGGAGATATCGAAGACTATGAACATTTCCTACGGAATGGTTAAAGTAAAGCATAATCAGGCGCTGGCGCATCTGAAAAACAGAATGGACTAGCGCAGAGAGGAGGATACTATGAGCGCAGAGGAGAAATTTGCGAAGGTATTCAGCGAAAACAGCAAGGCAAAGGAAGAGCTTCTTGATATACTTAACAAAAGCGCTGATACAGGTGTTCTCAGTGATGATCAGGTAGAGGCTATTGTTGCCTGTGCTGCGAGATATGATATTGATATGACCGAGGGCGAGCTTAACGAAGACGCTCTTGACGAGGTATCTGGCGGAGTGCATATCGGACTTAATGATATGCCGATCAAGGTGCAGCTTATAAATATGCTGTCGCAGCAGGGATTGCTCGCCGGCCTGAACACTGCTGATAAGAATAATCAAAAGAAAAGATAAGCATACTGAATGCAGAACTAAAGCCCCGACTAAGCCGGGGCTTTTTATGTTTGCTTATCAAAGCTATGTGAATGTAGATCACTTGGGCCTCATCGTCATCTTAGGCTTTGGCTTTTCTATTGTTTTTTCGGGCTCATGCTTAGGCTTAACATTCTCTTCCTTGATAGCTGCACCGGTATGTGCTGCAAGGTCTTTTATAAGGTCATTTGCATCGTTGTTTGTTATCTTACCGAAGAGCGCCTTTATATCCTTGACATTTTTAACTTCCTTCATCATATGCTTGATACCGGGGTGCTCCTTCAGCGATTCAGTATTGTCTGCTATTGCCTGATCGCTCAGAAGCTCCTTTTTCAGCTCTGCTCTCGCAGCTTTAAGCTCCTCACCCTCCATGTCAAGGGTAAGCGCCTTGATAGTGTTTCTCGCTGTCTTTTCAGCTATCACCCTTGCGACATAATTTTCAAGCCTTGTCTTTTCAGCTTCAAAGTCCTTTCCGCTAAGATCATCTGAAAGCTCATTTATCTCCTCTCCATATACCTTGTTACCCATTCTTATAGTCTTAGTAACCGAGCTCTCAATATCGGCAGACTTGTTTATCCTTTCAAGCTCTGCATCTTCTTCAAGCAATGACATTTCCTTCAGCAAAACAGGATCGGTAAGCTTCAGATTGATCGCCTCAAGTATCTTCTTGGCCTCGGGGTCATCAGCAAAATCCGCAAGCTTGTCTCTTGACTCCATAAGGCTGTCATACATCGAAGCAAAGTAGCCTGCCTTATCCTCCTCATTCTGAGCAAAGCTGAGCTCCTCAGGCTTTGGAACAGGAACAGTGATGAACTTCCCGACAGTTTTTGTGAGCTTATCTATGCGCTCATTCTGCTCCTTCAGCTTAACTGCGTCACTGACGTGCTTTTTCTTCATCATTGCTGCCATAAGGAACTTGTCATTATCAAGCTTCTCGGCCTTCTTTTTCTCCTTCTCGGAAGTCTCCGCAGCCGATGCGCCTGCCTTTGGCGATACATTCTTACTGATCGATCCGCCCGATGCCATTCCCTGAACATTTGCGGAAATGCCCCCTGTAAAGCTCATATCTCCTGCGTGCTTGTTCTCAAACTCCTCTATCCTCTTGCTGAGGAGTTTAACATTATTGTCATACTGAGTGTGTATCTTGGCAAGCTTTTCAAGGTCAGGCTTAACCTTAACCCACTCTCTTGTCCATGCCCAGTTTGATCTGAGCACCTCCAGATAAGCGTCGGTTATTTTACTGTATCCAAAGTCCTCTGTATTTACATGATTGGTTTTTTCTTTATCATTGTTCGGCATATTTACCCCTCCTGATATTTTTTTGCTTCTGTAATATATACCCCGAAACCTCGCAAATGGGTGCAAAAAAGCCCGATACACCGAAAAACTCTATGTATCGGGCTTATATTTATCCGAAGCTCCTGCTGAACTTCTTTCTGTCAAACGGGGCGTTCACGTCCAGGCTATCTTTTTTTTTAAGACCGAGCTCGGTTACTGCGTCCTTATAAGCCTTGGTGATCTTTCTCGGGTCAGCTGCAATTTCAGCTATCGTTTCACGGTCAAGATCCTTGGTCACCTGCGTAAAGGCCGGAGAGTGTCTGATTGTCTCGATCTGTTGGGTATAATATGTTTTATCGGTTTTAGTGCTCTGAGCATCTTTTATCTTAATGCCGTCAAAAGCAAGCTCATAGTAGATAACAGATGCAATGTGCAGGCCTGCTTCATCTCTCTCGTTCTGAGTGAGCTCTGCGCCCTTTTCCTCTGCTATGGTCATAGCTCCGAGATGCTGTATGCTGACAAGTGCCTTTTTAGCTACCATGCTGTACTGACCCTTGGTCTTTTCGCCGTGCTCTCTCATCTTGGTCTGTACGCTGTTTGCTTCGGATGCTTTTTCAGGCTTGTCGGGCTTCTTTTCTTCCTTAGTATCCTTGCCCATGCTGATAAGACTGAGCGCAACCTGCTGCTCCTCTAAATTCATTGTGCTCTTACATTCCTCAAGATAGCTCTTTGCATCTTTCATAACATCTATTCTTCTCTGAGACTTGAGATCATAGGTCGCACCTGTCTGCATCATATTCTGGCTGCGTTTACGTTCAAAGTATGCCTCTATGCCTGTCTCTGCTGTTGTTACAGCGTCACGGACATTCTGTATAGCATTAAGCTTCTGCTCTGCTGTTGCTGTCGGGTCAGCCTTTAAAGCCTGTAAAGTGCTGTAAGCTGTCTCAACCTCTGCAAACGAATCAAGAGCATCATCATAGGCTTTGCTTCCGCCCCATACGCCCTCCTTGGCTCTGTTGCCTCTTACAATAACATCTTCAAAGCCCTGAACTGACACTGTTCTGACAAAGCGCTTTCTTAGTGTTCCTGATAAGTCCTTTTCAAGACCTCTTCTGTTCTTTTCGTTGCTGATGCGATTAAGCTTTTCGGTAAGCTCATCGGTGACTGTCTTAATGTCTCTGAGCTTATAGTCGGGCTCATCTGCCCAGCCCGAAAGCCTGCTCAGTCTTTCCTTTGAGGTAATTACAAAGTTCTGCATTCTTACCGCAAATTCAAGATTTTTCTTTCCTACAGGCGTTTTGTCCCTCTTGTACAGACGGGCATAATTCTCAGCCGAAACACGAAGCTTTTCCAGTGCTTCCTCTGCATATACAGCCTTAATTACCGAGGTGTTCTTACCCAGTTCCTTATCAAAATAGTTCTTTCCCAGCCTACTTACTGCAAGGACAGCATTTTTCATATCATTAAGTCTGCCGTCATTGCCTGTCAGCGCATTGAGTTCGCCTATCTCATTTGTAAGAAGCACAGCCTCGGCAGCCATACCGATCACACTGTTGTTATAGTCGATAACCGAGCTCAGCTTATCTGTCAGCTCCTTGTCGGCAGCTATCAGCTGGTCATCGTTCTTGCCGATCACATCTTCGACCGACTTCGGAACCTTACTGAAATACGAGCCCTCTGTACGGTTTTTCTTTACCTCAAAGCCTGCATACAGAAGCGTGGGAGCAACGCTCTCGGTATCAGCGGTAAACTGCTGATAATCCTTCTCGGGAACCTTCTTCTGCTGAAGATACCTTCTCTTGGCATCTTCTTTTATATACTGAGCTTCATCGCCCATAAGGTCTGTGACCTTTCTTCCGTCAGAGGTCAGCCCTGTCATGTGAGAGCAGAGACTTTCATATGCACCGTGATTTCCGACCAGAAGCTTCCCGACACCCTCATTTGCAAGGGCGAGATCCTTTGCGGCTGAATGTCTTTTCTCCTTTGTGTCTGCAAATTCTGCAAGCTCGGGGAACTCTCCGTCTTTTACTCTCTTCTCCCATACACGGATAGTTCTTCCCGTTGATACCTGAGCTACAGCTCTCTGCTGCATCAATGCCTTGTTGAGAGCAAGGATAATTCTCAGCTTCTTTTCGGAAATCTCACTGCTGTTCTCCTCATCGGGCTTGGCAAGATACTCGAAGAAATTATAGATAGCCCTGACCTCGGGGCTCTCCTTCGGGTCACCGCTTACGGAGAAAACCTCGCTGATAAAAGTTGCAAAATTTTTATATTCTTCATTTGAAACATAGTAGTCAATATCATCTTCTGTTCTCAGGACAGTGATATTGTATTCTTCCTCTGTCAGTTTTTTTAATTCCTCTGCTGTTTTTGGCATAAGGATTACCTCCTTGTCAGGTTTGATTTTTATCTTCTGTAATTAATACCTTGCTTTTCGGATTTAGGTTGCAGAAAAAATTCATGCTGTTATACGCAGGAGATTTATGAATAAATTTTAGAAAAAGTTTAGAAAATTTGTATATTATTCTGTTTCCAAATAGTGTATTATTATAATGTATAATTATGGGAATGCTCCCGAAAAATAATCTGTCTGCACCCAAAGATATTTGATAAGGGTGTTACTTACAGAGAAGAAAAACAACACTCTATTTTTCAAGGAGGAATATAAAATGCCAATAACCTTTTTACAGTGGAAAGAAATCAATCAGAACGGACAGGGCTTTACTCCGCAGGAACTTGAGCTTGTCAGAAATGTTCAGAGCAGACTCCAGCAGATAGCTATAGTGAACAGATACGATAAGCTTAACGAGTTCTCTACCAATATTGCTATTACTACTCTCGACCCCGAGGAGTTAAATGACGAGCCGCAGAGCAGAGAAATTATAACCAATCAGCTTTTTCAGCTTGATGAGCTCAATGATTATCTGCTTTCGGGAAACAACCTCAGCAATATTCTGAAGGCTGACCAAAACATCGGCAATAACACCTTCGGCAATGACGGTGAGGTTCTGTTCCGGTTTATGAACATCATGCAGAATAAGCTCAGGATAAAATATGATGAGATCGAGATGTCTAACAAGTATACCGAAGCTTCGACCTCAAATGCACCACTCAGCGAAGAGGACCTGATAAATGTTGACCTGTTCGGTGAAGATGAAAATGAGCTTGAACAGCCGGATATGCAGAATCAGCAGGAGCCGCAGCAGGTACAGCAGGCTCAGCAGGAACAGCAGGAGCCTCAGGTGCAGGAGCAGAACATAAATCAGCAGAGTAATAATAAACCTGAGCTTGAGGAAGATGAGGAAGAGGAGATCATCACCGGTCCCGATAATTTAGACCCCTTTAGCACAAACAATCTTTCTGCTCAGGAGATAAGTGCAAGAAGAGATCAGTTTCTCAGAGAGCACCCGGGCAGAGAGCAGGAAATCAACAGACTTCGTGAGAGACGTGAGCGTGAAAACCCTGATGAGATCTATATTCCGGAGGTGGAAGATGAGCCCGAGGAAATGATCATAACTCAGGATTATGAGCAGTTCAAGAACATTGTAAACGATGGCCTTATCAAGAATGAAGACCTTGACTTTCTTAAAAGCTTTGCTGCAAGAAATGCTCAGGCAGCTACTATGCTCTCAGTTTCTTCACCTTCACAGAAAATGGCTGAACAGGTCAGAGATATTATGCTCTCTACCGCTGATTTGTTTGACTTTGACTTCTATGATAAGAAGCCATCTCAGCCCGGGTGGTTCAAGTCCCGTGAGTCTATCCGCAAATTCAAGAACATACTGAGCCGTGGTGATAACTTCAAGAACCTGATGATCGAGCTTACTGACGGCGAAAATCCTCCGTTCGGCAAGGACGGCGAGGACTTCTTCAGATGGGCTCAGCTGATGAACGATAACTTGAATGCAGATATAGATGTTGAAGCGCTGAGAAATCAGTACAACACAATGAAGCCCGAGATACAGCAGGTTCAGGCAGACTGCATTACACAGCAGCAGCAGCTCGAAGAGGCTAAAAGTGTAATGGAGCAGCGTCGCAAGGAATATAATGAAAACAAAAACGCTGAAAACGCCAAGGAGCTTCATGATAAACTGGAGAAGGCTCATACTAAGTATAACACTCTCAAGTCTGCCTACAGAAGAAAAGGTGACGCTGTTGACTTTGAGTCTTTATCTACAAACACTATAAACCTTTCCAAAGATAAGAACGATAGAATGCGGACCCTTGTAAAGAAGTTCGGTCCGAACGCTGTGATCTCAGACCATGATGCATCAAAAGGAAACGGCTTCTCCAAGCAGGTCATCGAGCAGGTTGAAGGTCTGAAGATACCTGCAACAAAAGATCTTCCCGATTGGCTGATAGCAACTGCAAACTTCGGTGCAGCCTCTGACGACAGCATATTTGACTTTTCGGTATACTACACGCAGAGCCATTTCAACAAGGAAGAGCAAAGACAGTTCGGAAGACAGTTTATCTGGATGAATATTCTCCTCAATGACGGAAGAGTAGCCGACTATGACGAGGTTATGCTCGAGTCCAGGAAGAGAACTGCTGACGCTGTAGATGCATACAACAATGGCAATATCAAGCCCCTGAAGGAGTGTATTCAGGCCTTTGTTACCGCTTATAAGAAGGATAACATCAAGACCGAAAACGACCCTAAGCACACATACATGGCAAACCGCCAGTTCCATTCGATCATTAAGAACCTGATGGATAACTATCCTCAGTTTGGTGTAAAGGAAATGTTCACCAAGGAGGAAATGGATCTGTTCAAAGCAAGCTATGCTCAGATGCAGGCTGCTGACAGACAGAGAGATACTGCGGCAAAGCTTTTAAACGACCTGCCGCCCAGAGGCTCCAAGGAGCGTGAAGACCTGGCATTCAAGCTGATGTTCGATCAGTGTGTATCTGTTGCTGATGAGTACAGCGGTTCTAAGGACCCTGCTGAAGCAACTCAGCCGATACTTGATGCTCAGCTTCTTAAATACAAGAGCTTCCTTAACGGCGACACTGCCGAGAAGATCAACAGCAATTTTGTTAGAAAAGCTGTCGATTCAAAAACACCTATAGATGAGAAAACCAGACTAAGTGCTATTTCTGTTACAGGAAAGAATGAGATCGATGAGATGTTCAAGAAAAACGTTCTGACTCCTGCTCAGGCAATGCTTGCAGAGCCTGCAGGAGAAAGAAAGCTTGCAAACATCTACAAGAATGCTATCAAGCACTCTGAGAAGTATCAGGCTATCATAAATGCAAGATCTAAGGAGGAGCTTGCTCAGGCTGTCAGCAAGATCGCTTCTCTTGGTGACACTTATCTGAGGTTCGGTGACATCAAAAATGCAAGCCTTGATAATACTGCTCAGATCAATCAGGTCATCAACTCCGAGGCATTCAAGCAGAAGCTCGCTGAAAGAGAGGCAAATATCGCAACTCAGGCACTTTCGCAGAGCGCTGCGGTGCTTGATAGCTTTGAGTCAAAGATCAAAACAGGTCCCGAGCTTTACAGAAAGGCTCATAAGGACTCGAAGGAGATCAAAAAGCTTCGTGAGGCTCACACAGCACTGTCACAGATGATGGCAGAGGCTAAAGCAAGCGGCAAGAACGGCTTAGAAGTGTTCCGGAGTGCTGATTTCAAGGATAAGCTGCTTGAGGCTTACGAGTGTGCGGTTGAGTACAAGGAAGCAAAGAGAATAAATGCAAAGCAAGGCCCTGACTGGAAGGGACCGACTTCAACAATGGGTTCAGCACGTTATGAGGGTGCTAACAAGATAATCGAGCTTGCAAAGGAGTTTATTCCCGATGTTATCAAGAGCAAGGAAGCTTCCAAGGAGGCTGCTGATATACACCTCAAGGCACAGGTAGATAAGTTCAAGGACTTTGACAATGCGACTAAGGGCATTAAGCCTGCCAAGAAGGACGATATCCCCGATCCTTTCCACCCTGCACAAAAGATGTCCAAGGAAGAGAATATTGATTACATGAAGGAGCTCGTAGCTAACGTTATCGCAGCAAACGAAATCAAAAAGACTGTAAGAATCGGTCTCAATTCTCAGAATGCTCTCAAGCCCTCGGGTATGATAGCTCAGGATATAAAGGAGCGTACAAAGGTACTTCTGAAGGACGATAACTTCAACTCTATATTCGGCAAGAACGGTCTGAGCCTCAGCAAAATATCAAAGCTGACCACCGAAAAAAACGGCGCAGGCATTATGAACGAGTTCTACAACAGAACAGCGGCCGCTGCAAAGAAGGCTGCTCCTGCCGCACCTGCTCATAAGACCTCTGTAAACAAAACACTGAATGCTAACAAGAGCATTAAAAAGTAATACGGATAAAACTGAATGCCATACCTTTTCGGGTATGGCATTTCAGTCTGTCGATAAACTCAAAAATGCAGATTTTACCTCGTCAGGTCTGTACATTCGTACAGACAGCCTCGGTCGGGCAGAGGGGGGATAGGGCTTCGCCCTATGTACCCACCTGGCCGGCGCCCCAGACCCCTTTTAAAAGAGCTTTTACAGCAAGCAAAAATGCTATACCCTTTTCAGGTATAGCATTTTTTTATTCGCTGCGTTTGATTTTACCTTTCATTTCATTCTCGAAAAGCTTTACAGCTTTTTTTATAGCCACAAACGCCAGAGGTGATCTTCCGCAGTAGGCATTAAGGGTAAATCCGCCGTCTTCGGTTTCCTCAAAGAGAAGCACCGTCGGCCTTACCATAAAGCGCCTGATGTATACCGCCTTGCCCTCGGGTGCTGACTGCATATATATCGCTCTGCCGATGTTCTGCATAGCCTTTACAGTCTGAAACATCACCTGCTTACTGTTTTTCAGAACCGAGCTGTAAGTAAAGGTCTTCCGTTTGATACCGAAAACCGATACCGACAGCGCGCCCTCGCCTGCGCCCCAGGGAGTGAACAGACGGTTTCCGCCTGAAACAAGCCTGCCGTTATCGCCAAGCCGAAGGTCTCCTATCAGAAGTGACCGAAGCTCCTTTTTGCGCTCCTTTGTAAGCTTTGGCGAGGAATGCTCCTCCTGTGCCTGCTCCTTCTCTTTTGCTTCCTTCTTTTCCTTAGCCATATCAGTCCTCCGCAATGGAGAGCTTCCACTCTCTGTTATCATCAAGTGTACAGCTCAGCTTCTGCTCGATTTTCAGGCTCTCACTTTTAAGGATAAGTATATTATCAGCCTCCTGCTCAGCAGCAGATGCATCGGAATCAGGCTTGCTGACGGTCTCGTCGGCAGCTTCATTGCTTGTATCATCAGAAATTTCGGAATCAGAATTAACCGTCAGATTTCTGGTTACGCTGTAATAAAAATGATCATCTTCATCATAGCCCTGATAGATCGTATAGTCAGGATATGTATTCTCAGCAGTCTTCGGAGTTACAAGAACCCAGTCTCCGCCGTTCGGAAGAATGACCTTGTTGCCCTCCAGAAGATAAGGAGTATCGGTATCCACTGCTCCTGAGGCGGAGAGCTCCTGCCTTATATCCGAGACAGCCACTGAAATAGTGCCGTCATCGGCTGCGGTTGCAATGATGTCAACGTCTATCTTTGCAACGTTCAGCTTTCTTCCTGCAATCTCGGCAGTTCTTGTATATGTAACTGTAACGTATCCGCCGCCCTTGGGATTGATGTCAGAGTTGAGCACTCCTTTGTCTTCCTTTGCATCGTTTTCGGCATAGATTATGCCCCCCGGCTCAATAGCTGTGTCCCATGTAAGGTCGGGAGTTTTTGAGCCGTCAAGCTTTATGCTGATCTTGGAATCGCTTGCCTTAACGTGTACAGGATAGTCGCTGTCCTCGAAATAATCGGTCTCCACAATCGTTTCGGCTGCCGATGAGGAATCACTGTTCTTTTTTTCAGGCGATCCCGAAAGAAGGAATATAACGACGATTATCGCAGCGCATATAAGCACTGCGATTATCGTTGCAATTATTCGATGATCGTTGATCTTTTGAATGATTTTTTCCATACTGTTCCCCATAACCTACGGAGCCTGCCGGTCGTCAGACGTCTGACCGCTGAAAACATTTTCTGCTGAGGGCTGACTGCTGTCGGAGGTCGAATCAGGTGTGCTCTCCGAGACGGTCTGCTCCTGAGTGTTTTCGCTGTCATCGGTGCCCCAGTTGTCATGTTCATCTTCGTTGTAATCCTCATAGTACTTATCGTCAGCTGACGGAGCCGCAGGTGCCGGCGTCTCTGTCGCGGGAACGGGTACTGTTACCTTCAGGATATCCTTAACTGACGGATTATCCTTAGCAGATACCTCGATAACGTAGGTCTGCGGCAACGAGGTAGTATTCTTCGGAGCTGTGAACCTGAATGAGCCCGCAGCACCTGTATTCTGTACAGCCGAGATAAGCTGCTGAACATCGGTCTGAGTATCATTTACAAGCCAAGCCGCCTTGACCTCATAACCAAGTCCGCCGTCAACTCTTACGGAGAAGGTTGCCGTTGTCTCGCCGTCCATTGTGAACTCCTTCAGGTGACCGATCGTCGGGCCGAGATAGCCTGCGGTTGTAGTCACTATCGTTGAGATGTTCACATTCTTCAGAGCTATTGTTCCGCCCTCTTCCGCTTCGGTAAAGGTCTGGTTTACAGCTCTGCTGAAGAGCGTCTCACCGAGTATGCTTCCTTCGATCGTCTCTATAGTCCAGTTTGCTCTGCCTGTGCCGTCCTTCGGGTAAATTGTGAAGGATTCAAGCTCTCTGAACTCAGGGATAAAGAAGCTTACCCTGACTGTTTCGCCCGTCTTGAAGGTCTTGTTCTCTGACTGGATATAGGATCTGAGGTCCTTGAGCACAAGCTTCTTAGGATTGCCGTTATAATCAATGTATGAAACTGTCATCTCAACAAGAGAATCGGTTCCGCTTTCTACACCCTCCTGTGCGCCTGCTGTCTTGATGTATACGTCAAGAGGCGTTACAGAGCTCTTGCCCTTAATATCGCCTGCTGTGACCCCGGCTTCCTTGATAGCAGAGCTGAGTGTAAAGTTCTCATTAAAGCTGTAGTTATTGAGCAGGGTCTCATCAGCGTATGCAGGAGCACCTGTCTCGGGATCCTCGGTCTTTGAGCTGAAGCTGTAGTTCTGAGCTGCTGCCGATGAAACATTTGCCTTAATGTTGCCATAGCTTACTATCCGATAGCCTGTGATCTCAGACACATACGGTATCTCGAAAGGCACTTCAATCATCATGCCCGGATATATCTTGTTGATGCCTATATCTGTCAGATATACATAAGGGCTGAAATAATCCGTATCGCTGCGGTCTAAGCTTGAACGGTACTTGAGCGCTACTGCTATATTGTTTTCGTTGTTTTTAGCAAAGAGAGACATTGCTTCCGTAACGCTGTCGAGCTGGATATAAAGCTTCTGATTGTTTCTCTGAGTGATATTTACATAGTTTTCAGGCTCGGAGGACAGACCGAATATCGCAGACTGATTATGGAACAGTATCTCATAATTGTTTACGATGACACCGTCTCTTACCTGCTGAACCAGAGCTCTGTCAAAGACTATCCTTGAATTTCTGCACTCAACGCCCAGCTGAATAAGACTTTCCATTCCCCTTGCGGTAAGACCTGTAACGTAGAACATCGCATCTCTTGTACCGCTGCCGTATACACGCATTGCACTTTCCTTGATCTGAACGACCTGTGAGAACGGTACAGTGTACTGTGCTATAGTCTTTACATTTACATTCTCGATGTCAGTGGTATCCTCGCTCGGGAATATATAGATGTTAAGTGAGTCATTGCTTGAATCAGGTATTCTTGATACTGCGGCAGGCCATGATTTATCCTCTGCCCACGTTACCTCATTCTCAGAGAGATCAAATGAAACAGATTCTGTCATTCCTGAAGGCATGAAGAGCTCCTTGCTTCCCGAGCCTGTATTACAGAAGGGCTCAGTCTCCATACTGCGTATATACTCGCCGTACTTCTTGGAGAGCTCAACTGTTCCGCCGTCTTTCAGCACTCTTGAAATTGAGATTCCGCCGATGACCCATTTGCCCGGCTTATTGTTTCTGCTTGTAGCCGAGAAGGTAATTGTCTTCAGTGATTTAACATTGGCGATACCTGACAGAATAAATCTGTCCTTATGGTTAGGTCTGAGCATCCATCTGGGGTCGCTGATAGTTCCCATATTCACATATAATGCGTCCTGACTGCCGTCGCTCGGAGCTTCATAGTAAATAGGTGTTTTCTTCATATAATCAGCCATCAGACTTATAACATCAAAGCTCATAGTACGAGGCTGATCGCTATCATCAATATATTCAATATCGCAGGAAACGCTTCCCTGAACATTGATATAGTCAGTATCCCAAGGGAGTGTAGATACCTCACAAAGGAAGTTCGTAACATTTCTCTTATCAGCAACGTGATATGTTCTTGAAACGCTGTTAAGGAATCTTCCCTCAAGACCCTTAATAGAGGAAATCTCGGCGCTGTCACGGTAGTCAATGATACCCATACCTACCCAACCGACCTGATCAACTACATACTGAGTTGAGGCTCCGCCGTAGGTTCGCTCGGTAATGGTGATCTCCTCAATATTGAGCTTATCGAAAACATCGCTGTCCGAAGAGGTGCTCTCAGGGATAATGCGGATATCGGAGACCTCTCCGTAATCACGGTTGACTGCGATTGCAAACCTTTCATTAAAGCCAGCTCTGAAGCCGTCTGAGGACAGCTGCTGGTTTGCAAGAACGAAAGCACTTGTTTCTCCGTTCTTGAACTGAAGCTGGAAATAGAACTGGTTATGCGAGCCTGAATCTCCGTTTGCATTTGATGAGGTGCTGTCATCTGCGACCTTTACATCTATATCATAGACCTTCTTTGACCTTACAAAGCCAAGATCAAGCTTTGTCTGATCGTAGGTCATAGAATAACGCATTGATTCAAAGTCTATCTCCTGAACTGGTGTTACTGTACCTGTTCCTATATCGAGGGGCACTTTATCACCTGGAGTAAGAAGCTTCTCAATAGTAAACGGGAAAGGCGGAAGAAGCGTCTTTGTAACGGTTCTTGAGATAACATAGTGTGATGCTGTATAGGTCGAAAGTGTCGGGTCAGAGGTGTCGTCTACCGACGAATCACGGGCATAAATACGTCTCGGACCTATGTAGTCCACAACATACATAGCAACTCCGCCGAACTGCCATTCATCATTTGTATAGCTGTCAAGCGACACATCTACGGAGATGATAGCAGCAGCATTTTCGAGCGTGACAGGGAAATCAAGGAAACGCCCTGTCTGCGCATTATAGGTAAAGGCAAAATCGCTCTTTTTATCTGTTGTTGAAGGCCAGTAGCCCAGATAATTTGTTACCTCTTCCTTAACGTCATAAACCTGAGAGGTCACCTTCTGACCGCTGTAGTTCTGATAGGTTATCTGAACCTTTATTCCGCCTGTAGTTCCTGCGCCGTAGGCATCGCCTGTTTTAAGGCGCACAAGGAAGTTGCCGGGATACTTGGAAGAAAGCATCCGGGATTCATCGGTGAAGGCTGCCATTTCAACCTTGTCCGATGTGCCGGGGTTTATTCTGTAGCCTGACTCTATCGTAGTACTGAAACCATAGATAGGCTTTTCTGTCTCATAAGCATAAGCATAGGTATAGCTTGTCAGAGTTTCCGTAGAAAGGGGGTCTGTGCCGTCTCTGGTGTTGCTCATGCGGCAGGTACCCTTATAAAGGTAAATGCCCGAGAAGGCAATATAATCATTGCTGTCCAGATCGGCATAGGTCTCCATAGCCTCATTATAGGTAACAACTGCTCTGTCATAAGCGGTCTGGGCTTCTTTTTCCTTGGAAGCAACACCCTTTTTGCGGGCATCATCGAGGTTTTTCCTTGCAGTTTCTACTGCCTGTTCTTTCAGAGACATAAATCCGCCTGTCTCTTTAAGGCGCTCACGAGCTTTGCTTCCTACATATACCCTTGATGAGATAAGCGAAGAAAACTCAGGCAGACAAGCTGTAAACGAAAGGCTCTCGCCTCGCTGAGCGATACCCATAGTCTTGATCTTATCTCCGAGGAGCATAGTCTGCCCTATTACGGAGAGAAGCACAGGCATAGTTACCATTCTTGTCCAGCCGTTTTTATCTGTATACTCAACCTCAAGAGCCAGGTCCTCTATGCCCCTGAGATCTGAAAGCTGATCTATTATAGAATCATTTCTGAGCAGGGATTCAAGTCCTGCATTGAGCTCATCGGTAATATCCAGACGGAAGGTATAAAGATCCTGCATAGGATTTTTTATCGTCTGGTCAGTTTTTTTCAGATTGAAATACGGAGAGCTTGAACCGCCGACATTTACAAGCATATCCTTTGCAGCTGAGATCGTTGCTGCGCCGTTCTTCTTGCTCTTGAATTCAGCAAGCTTCTGCTTTCCGAGAGCTAAATAGTACTGTCCCGAATAAAAGCCGTACTCTTTAATTCCACCTATATCAGTTACCCTGCTGACGGTCATTCCCTGAACAGTCCATTCACCCTTTGAAAGGAACGCTTCAATTCCTGTAACCTCAGTCATACCTGTAGGCGCCGTAAAGAGATACTCATTTACAGACCAGGGCTGCAGGGGGCTGGTATTAGACATAAAATTCTGAACGTACTCAAGCTTTTTTAAGTTTTTGACCTTTATACCGTCAAAATCAGTTTCTTGGCCCATTCTGCTCAGTGCAGCTCTATCGGCCTTATCAAGGTCTATATACGGAGCTTCAAAAAGAATCGTATTTGCTTTGCAGCCGGTTTCAATACCGTTTACATAATACCATGACGTTGTATAGCTTCCGCCGTTCGGGAAGATATACTTTGTCTGGGCTGCGCCGTTGTCGTCTTTATAGCGTACTGCAAAATACTCAACGTTTGAGCCGTCATTCATTCCTGTCGAAATCGTCAGGGTATATAGGTGCATATCCTCATAAGTCGGAAAAACTTCCGAGCTGTATATTTTATTGCCTGCAGGAGCTTCTGACCTTGAGCTGTACTCACCGATAATATCCTGCTCAAGCCACGGGTCGGTGCTTTGCTCTGCGTTTTGCTCCTCACCGTTCTTGGTGATAGAGACACCCGAGGTATCAATTGTTTTGCTCTCTGCGGCAGGAGCAGCCGTCTGAGCTGTAGTTGTAACAACCTCAACGCCCTCCTCGGCAGCAGGTGTGGTCGCTGTAGGCACAGTAGTACCCTGAGTTGTAGTAGTTACCGCAGCCGTTGCGGTATCGGCAGCTGTACCCGGAGTAACCGATGTTTCGGTGGTCGTAGTTGTTGCAGCAGGTGTACCTTCCGAGAACACTGCATAGGCATATTCTGCAAAAAGGGCAGACTGAATCATAGCGTACGCAAGACACGCCGCTGTGAGCCGCATTATTCCTTTTTTCAAAATCTGCTTTTTCATAATCATCACTTTACGTTTAACATCTCCGCTACGCCTGTCATCTCAAAAACTTCCAATAAATATGGCGGTACGTTGCTTACGGAAAGCTCTCCGCCGTTTGAACGAAGCTTCAGATAAAGCTTTTTAAGCACACGAAGCCCCGCGCTGGACACATATTTCAGATCCTTCATATTCAGGGTCATATCCTTGAAGCGGTCAGCGACCTTTAAAAGCAGCTCGCCTGCCTGCTCCGCATTACTTGCGTCAAGCTTTCCGATAAGGAGAAGCTCACCGTAAGTCCCTCTGTCTATCAGTTTTATATCCATTTATCAAGCCCTTCTTTTCCTGCGTGTATCTTTAACATACTCCATAAGCTCCTCAAGGGAGATCTCCATAGTATCAACGTCAATCTCTTCCATACGCTCCTCAAGGCTCATCTCGCTGTAGCTGCTGAGCTGCTCATCAAGAAGCGCCATGATGTCGAATTTCGGGCTGAACTCAGAGTCATCTTCATCGTTGTCTTCGTCTTCATCGTCATCATCGTCGTACTCGTCGTCATCATCATCGAGAGAGAGCTCTTCCTCTTCGTCATCGTCATCATACTCAGGCTCTTCATACTCATCGTCGTCATCTTCGTCTTCGTCGTATTCAGGCTCTTCGTAATCAGGTTCCTCGTACTCAGGCTCTTCATACTCGGGCTCTTCCTCGGGCTCTTCATAAGAAAGCTCGGCAGGCTGTACAGGCATACGCTCTGACATTTCACGCACTACCTCAGCACGCACTGCTGCAAGAATAGCATCCATATCTACGGGCTCGTTCTGTGCGGTCGGCATCGGCTGCCGATACTCGGGCTGTACAGGCGGCGGTGCTACCTCTTCAATAGTAACACCCTGATATCCGCTGTCAGGTTGCACTGTCCGGGGCTCGTTGAAGAACTCCTCCTGCGTACCTGCAAGCAGGTCAGCCTCATCGGCAGAAATCTCCTCAAAGGTAACCCCCGAGGATACATTGTTCACAGCGGCAGAGTGCATAGCCTCCTCGGCTTTGTGCTGAATTACATTTGCTGCACGAACCTCACGGCTGTTTTCCATGAAGTCCTCCCAGTTCAGAGCGCCCTCCTCGCCTGTGAAGTACTGACTGACATATCTTGGCTGCTCGAACATTCTGACCATAGATTTCTGAACGCTCACCTTAAAGGTAGAACGGCTTGTCGGTCCCATGACCGTGAATGCCATGCCTCGGGGAGCAGTTATGATCTGGTCACGCTCCACATCGTTGATGCCGCCTGCCTTTTCATAGAGCTTGCAAAGGTCGTCCATGTCATTCGGGGCAAGGCCGAAAATGAAGCTGTACTGGCAGGCATTTATGATAGCTGTTGACTTTCTTGCGATCTCCTCACTGCCGACAAAGTCCTTAATGTTCTGGGTAATGACTATCTGCATACCATTGTACTTTCTGATACGCTTAGCAAGCTGGAACATAAAGTCCAGAGCTATCGGAAACTTTGTGTCTATAAATACATGAGCCTCATCAATTACAACTATAATCTTACGGTTGAGGCCGTATTTCTTGTTGTAGTCACGGTTTTTGATTATCTCGTTGTCGATGTACTTGAGCACGAGGAGCATCTGTGCATTGGCAACGGTAGTATTTCTGTTTGCAAGAAGCGACTGGAAATTGAATACCGAAAAGTTCTCGTCCGTTGTGATAGATGACGGACCGTTCCAGATATTTGCATTTCTTCCGCCTGTTGCGAACTTGGAAACGTAGTTCATCAGCATCTGGAGCATTGACCTCAGATAATCGTTGCTTGTACGCTGAAACTCCTCAAGGACAAGATCGTACAGATCGTCGAATATCGGGTAATCCTGCGGACCGAGCGATGAAAGGTCGGTCTCCATAGTAATGCCGAAGTTCATATAAAGTCTCTCAACAAGAGAGTTCAGGTATTCAAGAGCGTCACGGTCAACATCGGGAAGTATCTGTCGGAAGAACTCCTCCAGAAACTGCAGGTGTGCTGAGAAGCCTACCGAATAGTCATCTCCTGCCTCGTCATCATCAAGAGTTGTGATAACGTGGAAGGGATTCAGACGGCCAAGCTTTGCATTTGCGACATCTATTACCTTGCCGTGAAGGTTCTGTGCAAGCTCTGTATACTCGTTCTCGGGGTCGAGAATGAATATCTTTGAATCCTCGGAAGCCATATTTGTAAGCAGCGCCTTAGTTCCGTATGACTTACCTGAACCTGACTTACCGATAATAACCATATTTGAGTTTACTCTCTCGGAGTCACGGCGGAAGAAGTCGATAAATACGGGAACTCCGTCATTACTTCCGAGCCATATACCGCCCTCATCGGAAACACGGGCATAAATCCACGGGAACATTCCTGCGACTGTATTTGTAGGCATACCTCTTCCGTCGGCAAAGAAGGGGTCATATCCCGAAACCTGCGCTCCGATAAATGCCTCGACCTGCGCAAAATCCATTGCATTGAGTCTCATTCCTGCTTCCTGCCATGAACGGCGGACAGTCTTTTTCATATCTGCAATAACAGGCAGGATAGAATTCTTTGCGACCTCGTCACGGCCAAGCTCAGATGTCCTGATAGCATCATACATCGTTATATAGATGTTTACGGAGAGGAGCACCTCATTATCCTGCTGTAAGGTCACAAGGAGACTGCTGAGCGTCTGGATATGGTTTTCAAGCTCAATTCTTCTTGAATCCACACCAGTATTTGAATACTGTGTTCTGAGCTCCTGCAGAGAACGGTCTATCGAACGGATAGACTTGGTACGCTCCATAGGTGTTACCTTTACAACGACCTTAGTAGAGGGTATTGACATTACTCCTGCCAGCCACGCATCACCGACTGTCGAGGGGTAGTTTACAACTCTCATCTGATGAGACACGATCTGATTTATCGACACAGTCCTTGAATTGAAGGACAGTCTCTCAGGCATTGCCCACTTAACATAGTCGGCAGGGTCAAGCCTGTCTATTTCACGCTCATCAAAGTCGATAGCATTCGTATATTTAAGGAATACCGCAAGCTCCTTGTCAGTCTTCAGTCTGTGAACGGTGAGCTCACCCTGTTCAAGGGCTGATATTGCGGAGTTAGTATCTATCTGGAGCTGTCTCTTATTGATATTGAACAGACACAGATAGTAAAACGGCTGCACTATCACATTGTCAAAGCAGATATTTCTGAGCGCATTGATACGGTCATACTGTATCTCAACTCTGCTTTTGAGCTCCTCCTCGTTAAGAAGCCCCTGCTCAAACGATGCTCTAAGCTCATCGAGCTTATCATACTCCTTGTCGAGGTATTTGTCATAAATGATAGGGCGGTCAATCTTTACAATATTAGCTGCATAGTTGTCCCTCAGGTTGCGAAGCACCTTTCCGAAGCAGCTTTCAATAGACATATTGCGTCTGTAGCTGCTGAAAAAGCGGAATTCTACAGGGTCAATTTCAATTACAGTACCGTAATACTTTCCGTTATACTCGATAAAGCCCTCAGAAATGCCTGTAAAGGGCATGATATCATCCATGTCCTTTTCGTTATAGGCATTATCTTTAGTTGTTTCCTTGTTTTTCTTTGAGGAAGCCTCTGCCTCCTCACGCTGGCGCCATACTGCGTTTTTCTCATCGTCAGTGACGTCCTTGCTTCCGAGTATTTCCTCCTCCTGCTTTTTCTGAGCCTTTTTCTCCTTGATCTTCTCTATCTTTTCGGAAAGAGAAAGCTCATCCTCGGGCTCATACTTATCGGAGAAGAATTCATCCCAGTGCTCTCCCTTTTTGGATTCCTCCGCCTTGGAGAGCAGGTGCTTGTCGGAAAATATCCTGCCGAATCTTTTCGGCAGAGCAATATATCTCAGAAGGTCAAGCAGTATCTTGTAATTCGGGCGCTCATCAATACGGAGTATAAGGAGCACTCCCAGCGCAAGTACAACACCCGCTACATATAGCCTTCCGGGAATAGTTGAAAGGAGAACCAGCGCTATAAGTCCGAGTGTAATGAGTCCAACGATAATATCGCTGATAGAAACTCCACGGAAAAGTTCTATTTTTACCTTAGTTTTTCCGGGTATCAGTCTCATACCGATTCTCCTTTCATCAGATTTCAGTTAAGTCAGAGCATAATTAATGATTATCGTTGTTATTATTGTTGTTCTGACTGTTCGGCAGATGTTGATTATTATCATCCAACCGCTGCTGCAGGTTCTGAGCAATGCCGCTGTCCGGCTGATTATTATTATTCTGAACAGGGTTGACAGGCAGCGGAACTGTTCTGTTCGCTGTATTATTAGTTCTCGGAACAGCTCTGTTTGCCGTGTTGTTTGTTCTCGGCAGATTATTATTCTGCGTTTGCTGCTGTGCCTGATTATGATAACCCTGCATAGCTCTGTATGCGTCTGCACCCTGTCTCATTGCATTATTGAGTTTAGAATTATTATTCTGGTTAAGGTTATTGAGCTCATTCTGCAGACGGCTTCCTGCACCGCCGAGGTTATTCAGATTGTTTGGCGCATTGTTCGATGTATTTGGCATATCATTTCTCGGGAGAATGCCGGGACCTCCTACCGGATTGCCTGCACGCCGAGCTGCTGTTCCGTTATTCGGAGCTGCGGAGCCCGTTGTCCTATTATTTCCTGCGGCTCTCTTCGGCGGAACTTGTCTTATTGTTCTCGCTCCGCCCATATTATCAATGCCGTATTTTTTTCTCAGTCTCTGATTATCCCTCTGAATATCATTGTTGATCTGCTGCTCCTCACGGGTCTGCTCCTCAGCCACCCGATCGAAGTATTCCTGAATGTTGTCATCAATACTGTAGTTCGGATCATTGAACAGACTGTTTTTGTCCTCCCGGCTGAAGCTGTCAATAGCTGAAGGTCTGGTGTTGTGACTGCCTGCGCCGCGGCCGCCGCCTGCGCCGCTTCCTGAACCACCTCCGGAGCCGCCGCCCGAACCGCTGTCGACACCGCTTCCGTCATCAGGACCTCCGCCGTTATGACCGCCGCCGAGATTATTGTTATTACCAGGCAGCTCTCCGGGCTGACCGCCTGTACCATTGTCCAGGCCGCCATCTATGCCGTTATCCAGATTGCTAAGGTCATTCTTGTCAGGCAGATCACCGTCGTCGCCGTCATCGCCGTCGTCAATGCTCGTTTTATCCTTATCGGGCAGGTCTTTTACACCCTCGCCCTGTTGCTCTCCTCCTGAGCCGCCGCCTTCACCTGAGCCCGAGCCGCCCTTAATAAACGATGAGCCCATTGCTTTGCCTATTCCGCCGCCTAAAGCACCGAGAGCACCCATAACAAGGTTCTCGCCTGCGTTGACAACTCTCGAAACGTCGGAAGAAACGTCACCCGAGAGTACAGCCTGATGTCCTGCCTGATCGGCGAGGATACCTGTAAGCAGACCGTTTGCTTTGTTTATAGCAAGTACACCTGCCGAAATAAACACAAGCTTTCCTATAATATCAAGATATGTATTTGATGCTAACTGAAGCTTCGGGTCGAGAACTATCGGCACGAAGATCAGGAACAGTCTCATTGAAATAACCGTAGCAAATACAGTGAATGACTGAATAAGAAATGCAGTGAGCCACTGTCTTGCTTTTCCGCCTTCATCAAGGGAGATAGTTCCGAAGAACGGCGGACCTATAACATACAGGAAGATCAGGTTAAATATCCTTACAACGCAGGTAACAAGGATTATCGCCATGTTTATCATTATAAAGATACCCGCCAGATACATTACGGTATAGTTCGTTTTGAAAAGAGCTATATCAAAATCCTGATTTACAGTATCCAGATCGTAGATATTTTTATCTCCAAGCAGATAAGGCAATCTTATATTGTCATAAATTGAAGGTGACTTATTATAAGCTTCATTCTTAGCCGCACCTGAGCCGGGGATACCCATAGTTCCTATAAGGAACAGGGTTTTGTCAAGGTTCAGCTCGCTGTCCTTGAATACCTGTATCCTGTCATAAGATTGCAGAGCCTTGAAATTTCTGTCAGTCTTGAGTACTGTCATACAGTGATTGAGTGCATTTGCGATACCCTCATCGTAAACGTCGACAGGCACATCAGTTGTATAATCGGCCGCCGAAGCAAGCTCCATTATCATAGACTGCCAGGTGGTTACCACCTTGCCGTTTTCCTTCGTTTCGTAATAGTAGTCAAGAACGCCCGTATTTGCAAGGTACTGAAGGTCTCCTCTTATCTCATTATAGCAGACATTGAGATTATACCTGTTCTTTGACGACTGGTTTATAGAATAGTTTCCGACAGTGTTGAAAATTCTGGACATTGCCGCAAACTGCTCATTTGTAAAGTCAATATGATCATCACTGCTTTCACCAAGAGCCTCGGCATTATCAAAAACATATACAACCTGATCGAGTATGACGTTCGTTGCTGTGACTGTTATCGTCATAAAAAGGTTAAGACCGACTATAAACAGTATGCTCTTCAGCAGGTTCCTGAGTATCTGACCATGTGACATTTTGACCTTATCATCAAGGTCGAGCGCTTTTCTTGTGACCGATATTATCGCAAACACAAAGGCAAGCACTATACCTATAGCTGACATTCCGAGGAACACGCCCGCTACGGCTTTATTCCTGAAAAACACATCTATAAGTGTCATCTCGTCATTTCCGTACTTTACAGTAGAAATACCCGAGAACACATTGAACAGCTGCTGTTCCCATTCAACTATCTGACATATCGCGATCTCCAGAATGTAAAATACACGATATATTAAATTGTACAGGATCCAGTCCCAATTTATTAAATCTGACATATTTTACCGCACTTTCGATCTTTTATGTTGAAACGCTAATATTTGCTCAGCGCACCCTGAGCCTCTTTCTTGCCAGGTACATATAAACTCCTGCCGAAATAAGCACCGCTGCCGCCAGAATCGCAAACCATATTCCCTGAGCATTAAGGTACATTCTTATCTCAAAGCTTTCTGTTACCGAATTGCCTGCTGCATCTGTAACCGTAAGCTGATACTTTCCGGGGGTTTTCAGAACTCCGTCCGAGGGAAAGGTTTCTTTTTCATCTCCGAACTGAAGGTAGACCGAATCTGTCTTAGCTACGCCCTTTACGGTCACAGGGCCGCTTGCCTTGCCGTCTTTTACACCTTCAAGTGTTATCTTCGGAGCCTGATGGTCAACCGTAACGTGCAGACCGTAATCAACACCTGTTGAGGTACAGCGATAGCTTATAACATACTCGCCCTCGACAGACATATCCACCTTGCTTTTATCGGTCACCGGCTGCGTAACATCTGAGATTACCACTTCAATTACCTCAAATCCCGCAGGCATAAGGTATGTATTTATTGCTCCTGTGGTTTTGGATACTATAGTAAATGCAAGAAGCTGGTTTTCAGTATCATTTTCCGTACCGACAAGAACATAGCTTCCCGCCTCGGTAACACTGCTGATATCAGTATCCTCTGCAACCTCTCCGTCTTTATAGAGGATAGCATTCACTCCGCCGCTGACCGACAGGCTGACTTCCTCTGTAGTTATCATGCCGTTTGCAACGGTAGAATAAACATAACCCTCCGATGCTGTATATCTGAACGTATGAGCATTTCTGTCAAAAACACTTCCGTCGGGAAGTGCCACTGACTGATTTGTTTCAGTTTCCTGACTTTCAACAGGCTCACCTGTGTAGATGTTTATTTCACCCTCATAGTCCATATCCAGCTCTGCAAAGGCAGTCAGCGACAGTGCAGATACTGCGATACACAGCGATATTGGTAATGCCAGCAGCTTTTTAAGCAGCATCCGACCGTCTCCTTTTCAGTTTATTCTTCCTCTGACTCTTCAGTTTCCTCACCGAGAACTGTTATATTACGCTCCTCAAGGTCATAGTAGACCTCATCAGCTCTGAACATATGCGAGCGTATCTCACCGAGGTCCATCTGACCCATTTTATAGTATGGGCACTTGTAGCTCGGGGTATATTTTGTCCTTAACGGGAAATTTCCGAAGGTAACGATAATGGCATTTCCCGTTGACTCCTTGTTGTTGAGCATCTGCAGCTCGCTCGGGTAGATAAGAGGTCTTACCTGTGTCTGCGAGGACAGGTTTATGTCGCCTTCCTTGGAGCCTATTCCTGCTGAGGTGCTCGTTGTACGGACTGTCATATTTCCGCAGAGCTTTGAGAACTCCTCGCAGGTGCCTATATCGTTTGAACCGATGAACATTTTCATACCGCAGTTGCTCTTTACGATGTCTGCGACCTCGTTGCCGTAAACGTTCGAGAGCTGCGAATATGACTGAACGACCATGTTAAACCATATCTTTCTGGAACGGCCGACAGTTATCATCTTGTCGAATTTTTCAATCTTCGGCATATTACCGAACTCATCGAGAATAAAGTATACATTTCTCGGAAGAGAGAGGTCCTCTCTCGCCGATGCAACCTTGATGAGCGCCTTATACATACAAAGAATGAACACAGCCGCCAGTCCGTGACGTGTATCCTTCTCATCAGGTATCTTCATGAACAGTGCTGTAGGCTGATCCGCAAAGGAAGCAGCGTCAACGTCAGTCGCACTGGTCAGGCCGCAGAGACCGCGGTCATTGAACATATTAAGCTTATCAAAAGTGATAGACATATAAGACGAAAGCGTTGTATCCGCTGCGGAAAGCACCTGTCTTGACAGGGTATACGCCTGAGAGAGCTTGCTTCTGCCGTCGAAGTAGCGCTTGAGCGCCTCAAACTCATTTTCACTGTTGGTAAGCGCCTTGTTTATATTGAAGAAGTTGAACTTCTCCTTGGTCATTTCAAGTCTGGGGTCTTCGGAGTCCTCAAGCATTGCGAGGCAGGTAGACATAATTATCGACCTTGCGCCCTTCTCCCAGACGGGGTCTTTTTCGTTCTCAATAGGACAGATAACCGAGATAAGGTCATTCAGGTCCTCATACATTTCATCATATATCTGCTGTCTTGTTACAGCCACATCGTCCTGACAGTGCGAGGGGTCAGCATAGGCCTTGCCCTGCCACTCACACCAGAGCGCACCTTCCTCAGCCTCTCCGTCGGGGCGGGTAAGGTCGGGATAGTTCGCCATACTGTCACGGTGAGCAATTATCCCCTTGCCTGCTTCAACGTAATCCTGATACATATCCCATATACCGCCAAGAGGATTCCATCTGCTTGACGAATATGTATCACGCAGATCGAGCAGAAGCACCTTATAACCTCTCTCGGTCAGGTACTTTGAGTGAAGCGAAAAAAGCTCGCCCTTAGGGTCTGTCATTATCATTGAGCTGCCGCAGCTTGTAGCACCGAGCAGCTGTATCATCGGGTTGATGAAAGTGGTTGTTTTACCTGAACCTGTAGCACCTATGATAAGGCTGTGAGCTCCCGACAGGAAATTCACCTGAAGGTGGTCATGCTTATCAAGGGTAGCCCTGACGGGTATTCCGTCTTTATTGCACTTGCCGAGGTCATCATAGTCATACTCGGGGAAGTAGCGGTCTCTCTCGGCATCTGTCAGGAAGCGGCTGTTTTCAAGTCCGCCCTTAACAACGTCGATCTTGCCGTCCTTACCGAGAAGCCCTCTGCCTGTGCCGAAAACGTAGTCCAGATTATTGCTTGAAAAGAGGTATATAATAGTTGACAGGACAAGCACCAGCGCACCGATGACCCAGGTTTTCAGCTCCAGGAACATCCCGAAATCTATATGGAACTTGTCTCTGTCATTAAACATACGGATATAGGTCATAAATTCACGCACAGCAAAGCCGACCACGCCTATAATCAGAAGTGCGCAGACTACGATCTTTGCTATTTTTTTCGGAGTCAGATCCCTGAAAATCCGTTTAATCATATCCAGAACCTCTCAGGTGTAATTTGTGTTCTATTTTTCGGATCAATAAGGTTTGTACCTGCACTGCCTTCCCAGTTATAGTATATATGCGGCTGGTTTTTTATGTTGTCAAGCAGATACATACCGCTGAAGCCGTCACGTTCAAAGAGCGTGAGATCAGTAAGCTTGCTCAGATCTCCGCCGCTTGCGAAATACTGCGTTGAGTACTTGAACATATCCTCGGGTTTGATATACTCCATAATCTTGAAATACAGAGTTTTCTTTTCAGGTGTTTCATCAACATGATCCAGGTAAGCACCATAGTCCATATAATAAGTCACAACTGTCTTTATCATGTCATCGGACATCGAAGTCGCATCATAGGGATCTATCTTGCTGTCGCTGTTTTTGACATTAAAGTACGAACCAAGGGTCCTGCTTCCGCTGTAAAGCTCAACTCTTGCAGCATCGCCAAGCCTCATTGAGCCGTAAACGAGCGTACCCATATTAAGAAGGGTAGAGCTGCTGTCAAGATAAAAAGGTACTGTCTTGCAGTTCTCATCGGCAAGTCCTCCGTAGAGAGCTCCGCCCCGCTGAATGATGATATCTCCGCCGATACACTTTATTGCGCCGCAGCCGTTTACCGTAGTATTTGCACCCGGCATAAACGGAGAAAGCACTCCGCCGTTCTTTATAAGGATAGTACCGCCGTTGTTGATGATGGTACCATTGTTTATAAAGCTTCCCGAAATACTGAGGATACCGCCCTTATTAATGGTAAGGGTCTCACCTGCAGGGAGAATAACTCCTTCGGAACGCTCCTCCTGACCTGCATTGCTGATATACTCATTTGCAGATATTTCAAGCACCTGATTTCTGTTGACAGAGGTACTGCCCTTTATAGCAGAGAACCTCATCTGAGTGCCTATATACCACGCTCTGCAGTAATTTGCGGAATTTTCTTCGGTCTCAACCTTAAAATACTGACCGTCTCTTGCGAGCATCGGGTCTTTAGAACCCGACCAGTCATTGAAAATCAGCCAGCCGCCAAGGCCGTCCTTTGCAGGAATAACTCCGCCGCCCTCATAGCTTCCCAGACCCTTAGACTGAAAAGCCCATGATCTGTACGGGGTATGGCTGATCTTCAGAATACCGCCGTCATCTCTGTCAGGGCAGATGTAGTAATCTTCCTGATCCGACTGATCCTTTGACATTTTGATAAAGTATTCGGGCGCATAGGCTCCGTCGATACCGTTATTGTTGCTGTTTTCATTTCTGCCGTAATACTTCACATAAACGCAGTCTCTTGACGAATCCGTAAAGAACACGTCTTTGGCTGCATCTATCTGCTTATCCTTTTCGACAAAGCCGTAGGCTCTGTCAGCGGCAGCCACGAAATAGCTCTTCATATGATCGACATCACTGTCATCGGAAAGACTGTTCCAGGCAGGATCATTTGAGCTGAACTTTCTCACACCGTCGATACCGCCCGTATTGCTTGACGGTCCGACATAAATATTCCCCGGAGCGACACCGCTGATATAGCTTGCAGGCTGATTATCAGGCGCAAACATAAGCAAACTCGGATGCCATTCGCTGTCAGTCGGATATGTATTGGACTTGACACGCTCCCAACGGTAAAGAACGATCTCACCGTAGGCGTCCTTGAGCATATTATCCTCTGCCTGTGCTGCTGTATCAGCAGCCTTTTCATCAGCCGCAGCAAAAGCTCTTGTGACATCAAAAGCAGAACTGTCCGCTGCAAAGGAAAAGACCAATGCAGCGGTGACAGCTAAGCTTTTTAAGCAATTCTTTTTCTTAAAGGAAAAATGTTTCATAACCGTTCCTTTTACAGTTGAAAATTAACAGTAATAAATCAGCTGTTATTGTTCATCCACTTAACCATCTCAGGTGTTGCGATACGCAGAGCAACGATCAGAATGAATATCAGCACGAAGCCGATGATAGCACTCTTCAGGTGCTGCTTAGCCTTCTCACGCTCCTGAGGCTCTTCTGCTCTTGAATACTTAACACCGATAGAAATACAGTAAACAGCACCGATAGCTGCTACAAGCGGGATAAGTACTGTCAGAACAGTATTAATAAGTCCGATGATAGGTGATGTTACCTTTTTAAGATTAGGATTCTTTGCCTTAGTTGTAGTTGAAACCTTCTCCTCTGCTGCTGCCGCAGATACCATAAGGTTTGCCGCACCTGTCATCAATGTTGCTCCAAGAGCCAGAACACTTGTTGATGTACGTCTGATAAGTTTTTTCTTCATTGTGAGTAACCTCCTGATGTTATAAATACACGGCTCATCTCCGACCCATGGTTGGAGCGTCCGGTTTCTTACGATGTTCCAGAGTCTTAGGCTTCAGGCTCTTCTCCTGAGTCTTGACTGCCGTCTTTCCTGCCGTCTTGGCCGCACGGCGGTCTCTTTCTCTCTCAAGAGCCTGAACTGTCCGCACCATATTACTGACGGTCTTTTCAGGCGCTTTCGGAGTCATCTTTGCCATACTCCCGAGCACAGTTTCCATTCTTTCAATTGTCATATTAAACGATCCCCTTTCGCAGAATTGCTAAGCGAGAAGCTTTTTCAGCTCGTTCCTTCCGCGCATAAGCTGCGATTTGACCGTATTCACGGGTCTTTGCAGCATTTGCGCAATCTCACTTACGGTAAGCTCGTTGAAATAGTACAGCTCTATGATCTCTCTGTAGTCATCGCTAAGCTGCTTGATAGCATTCCTGACATCCATGATCTCCTCGACAGACACCCCCGAAGAGCCCGACATATCCTCAGAACCGAACATATCGTCATTAAGCTCTTCTCCGTAGCCTCTTTTCATAAGAAAATCCTTGGAGCAGTTTACGGTAACCCTCAGAAGCCATGCCTTTCTGTGTTCCTCGCTGTCAAACGAGCGCTCTCTTCTAAAATAACGATAGAACACATCAGAATAAACGTCGTCTGCGTCAGCCTTATTGCGGACATAACGCATTGCAACGCCATAGATCATATCACTGTAAGTTTTTACAACCTCATCAGCTTTCATAAGTAATACCCCGCCTTCTGCAATGTGGGTGCAAAAAGAATAATATTTTCTATCTGCATGATCTTTTTTCAAACCTGCCATTTTCAGACAATTAGCCTAGTATATAAGTATAACACATTTATAATATAATTTCAAGCCCTTATTGTGAATATTTTTACCCAGATAGTCAAAAATCTACAGCTTTTTCAAGGCTAACATTGTTAAATCATCAAACTGATCTGCTTCTCCCGCAAACTCATCTACAGCCTCCCTGACATTTCTGAGCAGCTTTTCAGGCTCGGCATCAGGTTCTTTATTAAGAGCTTCAAGCAACCTGTCATTTCCGAACATCTCCTCATCGGGCGCTGTAGCCTCAACAACGCCATCGGTATAGACGAAAAGAGTACTGCCCTTTTCCAAAGAAAGCTCATACTGCTTATACTTCGTCATATCGAAGCCGCCGAGGAACATCGACCTCGGATCCTTATAAAGTTCAAACTTTCCGTTCGGCTTTCTTATTGCAGGATATTCATGTCCCGCATTGACTGCCGTGATCTTTCCTGTTGATATTTCAAGTATTCCATACCACGAGGTCACGAACATCTGCTCATCGTTGTTACGGCAAAGCTCCTGATTTACAGTATTGAATACATCTTCGGGTGCATCGCCCCTGACAGCAGTTTTTGAAATCTGGCTTTTAGCACGCATCATAAACAGTGCCGCAGGCATTCCCTTGCCCGAAACGTCTGAAATTACCATTCCAAGATGATCATCATCAATATAGAAGAAATCGTAGAAATCTCCGCCTACATCTTTAGCGGGATCCATTGCAGCATAGAGCTTCAGGTCATCTCTGTTCGGGAAGTCCTTCGGAAGAATATCCATCTGTATCCGCTTAGCAAGCTCCATTTCGGCGGCAATACGCTCCCGTTCTCCGACAAGGCTCATGTTTTCCTTCATGTAGCTGTCAATCTCTAACGCCAGAGAGGACACGTCCTTAGCAAGCTTACCGATCTCATTCTCCGATTTTATTTTCTCTATGTTCTCAACAGCCTTTTCGCTGTCCTTTGTATTTTTATACTCATTTACCGCACTTTGCAGCTGAGAAAGCGGCTTTACGGCAACACGGTTCAGAAGCAATATCACAAGCCCGCAGGAGAGTATTATCCCGACCGTTAATGCAACGATCATTATCTTGATCTGATCTATCAGTTCATTGCGGAAATCGTCCCAGTCATAGTCAATAACGACCACCGCCTGTACCCTTCCGTCAAAAATGATAGGGCTGTAGGCTGTGTAGTGGTTCTCAAAATCGAGCTGTCCGACAGTTCCCGTAACGATCTCGAACTCGGTACCTGTTGATCTTCCCTCAACGATCTTTTTGAGAGCAGGATGATCGTCAAGCTCAAAATGGAGCCTGTCACCAAGCTTATAACCTGCCTTTACGGGAGTTATTTCATCATCATATACGAGGGAATCTACATCAATGCTATCGTCATAAGTGTTTGCCTGACCGTATATAAAGCCAAGCTTGTCGCCATCAACTGCCATTACATAAAGCTCACCGTAACCGATCTCAATAAAATCACAGTCCAGTGATGTTGCAAGTGTATTCTGCATACCTTTTGCAATCTGGAGTTTCTGGTTATCATTAGCCTTTTCGTTAACAAGGTCATACACTTCTTCCTGAGTAGGTTCAGAATCACTTTCACGCTCCATAAATATGGAGTCCCATCCACTGGTGTCATCATCAGTAGATCTATCCATTATCTCAGATGCATGGTCCAATGAATAATCAAAAAACCAGTTCATGAAAAGGAAATTGGAGATCGAATCTTTTACTTTACTGATATCCCTTTTTATCATGTCGTCCTTGGCTGTAAGATATGTACGTGAGGAGCCCCTGTATACCAATATGGAACTGAGCACACCCCCGAGTACATAGAACACTACCAGCAGTAAAGAAACCTGTATCATAAGTCTGCGTTTTTGTCTGTGTTTTTTCATACATAACCCCTGTTTATATTAATAACGTATAATCATAATAATTATATCACAAAAAAATTTTTTTGTAAAGGTTAATGTTGCTGTACAGCACTTGTATTTTCAGAAAAAATATGGTATTATTATCATAATCAGGAAAATCACAGTACTTTGCAACCATAGCACTGCCGGTCGTGGTATATATTACAGAAAGCAAAATACTGTTATGCAATAGATCCGGAGGAATTCACTATGCCGAATTTTGATGTATTCTACAATGAAGAAGAAAAAGAAAAAATAAGCGAAGACGTACAAAACCAACTGGCTTTTGATAATGAGCTCCAGCCTGACAGAGCTGCTGAAATAGTTCGGGATATGGCTTTTATGTACAAGGAACACGCAAATGACGTTGACCCCATCTACAAAGAAGCTATGGAGGACAGCATGAACAGAATGTTCAAGTCCAGGATAGCAGGCTCAAGCCTTATAAACGAACCAAGCTGGAAAAACCTTAATACCTTTAACAACGCTTTAACGGAATATGTTACAGATAAAAAGGTAAAGGTCGGAAACAAGCTTGATGAATACAAGGATCAGATCAGAAACGGCACAATACAGGGCACTAAAGATTTCTATGACAAAGCTGATCCTGACATGGAGAACAAGGTTCATCAGCTTGCCGTAAATCTCCTGTTTCAGAGGGATCAGGAGCTCGCAAAGGAATTAACGGAAGCTGAGGCACTCGAGGATATGTTCGGGAAGGTCATGAAGGCTCACAAGTTTACCAAGACGGTCGATACAGGAAACAAGACTCCTGACGGCAGGCCTATACTGGAGAACAAAACAAAGACCTGCGATGAATGGATCCTTGATGAGACAAAGAAAAAGCAGAATGAGCTTTTTGCAGCCAAGTACAAGGATCATGCTGCCAGGAAAGAGTCTATCGTAGGTATTGAGCTCAAGAACAGTAAAAGTCAGGACGCCTATGGCTTCGTGATGAATAAGAACTATAAGGAAGGCGCCAAGCCGTTTTCGGCTGTGCCCGAAAACAGGCTAGTAAAGCAGAAAAGGCTTGCAAAAGAGCAGGCTAAGCTTCGGAGAGATGAAGACGAGAAGCAGCTCGGAGATTATCATGCAAAGCTCAACAGAAGCATGAATGACCTTGAGGAGTATCAGAGACAGGCTCTCGGTCTTGCGGCCGAGGCCAAGAAAATGCTCAAGGAGCTCAAAAGCTACAAGAAGGAAAAGGGTTCTGAAAACTCCGAATCCTACGAGGAGCTGAGAAAAAGCCTTCTGTCGCTGTCACGTCTCGGAACAGGCAAGAATATGACACCCGAGGAGCTTGCAATGAACGTTGACCCGAAAAAGGTCGAGAGAAGCCTTGCAAGAGTTGCCTCGGCATCTGCCGGCTACATCAAAGAGCACAAAGGCCCCTTCTCGGGCAACGGGAATGTCGGCATAAACAGGAAGGACTTAGCAGTCAGGGCTCAGACCTTTGCAAAGCTCGGCCGAAAGAAAATGGACCTTGATAATTATAATATCACCAAGGAAAAGCTCACCGTTCAGGCTCAGAGGATAAATAACAGACTCAACCAGGTTGAAGCCCTCAATCAGGAGAGGGGCTACAAGAGACTCCCCGAGAGAGGCATGAACACTGATGAGGTCAGCAGAATGCTCAACAACTCGATCAATGAGGCCAATCAGGCAGACAAAGATGTACATCTGGGCAGCGGAGAGTATTCCGACACTGTAAAGGCTGCAAAGAAGGTAGATGCAGAGCTCAAGAAATTTGCTGAGATGGCAGCCGACCCCAAAAACACGGGAGCTGCTCTCGAAGCTCAGAGAAAGAAGCTCGACAAATCCATAAGAACTGCCGAATCTGCTGCTAAGAAGTACCTTCAGAAGAAGGAAAAAGAGAGCACACCTCTCGCAGGAATGAACCATGACGAGAGAGTTCAGCGCCGTATAGATGCAATCGAGGACTGTCAGCACGCTGTTAAGCTCGCAAGGGGCAATATGAACGCCCTCGTTCATCATCTGCAGAGCACAAGAATGTCCAAGTCTGACGTTAAGAAGCGCAAGCAGCTTGACGCAGACGAAAAGCTCTGGCAGAGACTAAGCAAGGGCTCAAGCTTTGACAGAGAAGCCCATCAGCAGAGACAGAGCGAGACGCTAACAAACGAGCAGAATAACGCTGTGAACGACACAAACAATAATCAGAACAGCGGTCAGACCGACAATCAGAACAGCGGAAGCGGCGATACCACAAACATCGACGCTCACCGCAGCGTTGACCAGCCTCCTGTAAATAATCAGCCGAATATCGCTAATCAGATTATCCGCAATGAGCAGAATGCTATCAACAATCAGGAGCAGAATCAGGAAGAGGAGCCCGAGCCCGAGGAGCAGATCAGAAAGCGCAATGAGTACGAGAGCCACGTTTCGGGAATGGTCACTGCCGCAGCTGATACCTCACTCAGGCAGCAGACCGCAAGGCTTGCCGAAAACGATCTGAAAGCGCTCCAGAATATGACCAACCGAAGAGAGTTTGTGCAGTTCGACAAGGAGCAGGTTCTTAAAAACATGGCAGGCGTTGTTTACAACGAGCTTGTTCACAGCAACAGCTTCAAGCATGACTCGCAGTCTGCAAATACGGCACGTTCCCAGCAGGAGCTCACAAATTCAATTAATATTATCGCCGCCAGCGATGACTTCAAAAACATTGTCGGCGATGTAAACAAGGACAGCGTAAGAAAATTCCTTGCTGACCCCTCAAAGGTCAAGAACAAGTTCATCAAGGCCTACCGTGAGAAGGAAATTCTGAGAGATGCTCAGCATAGGCTTGAAGATAACAGTTCGGGAATCAGACGCTCGTACACAAGCGAAACGCTTGAAAACAAAGTCAATAATAACAAGCTAAAGCAGCCAAAAACGAATAACGGCCCTGTCAAAAAATAAATTAAAGCAGAAAGGGCTCCGCAGTTATACTGCGGAGCCCAGCTTGTTGCAAAAGTTCTTTTAAAAGGGGTCCGGGGCGACAGCCCCAGTGGGGCAAAGGGGCGAAGCCCCCCTCTCCCAACAAGCCGAGGCTGTCTGGACGTAATGTCCAGACCTGACGAGGCAAAATCTGCACTATTTTGAGTTTATCGACAGACTGAG